>Ga0068711_1000731_pt1 | contig 24022 bp, 15 predicted proteins | sample MTBAKMMethaMetaG_FD_62224 | JGI IMG/M metagenome (GOLD analysis project Ga0068711, IMG submission 62224) | Enrichment culture microbial communities from Arthur Kill intertidal strait, New Jersey, USA, that are MTBE-degrading - MTBE-AKM (Arthur... | ecosystem: Environmental > Aquatic > Marine >...
AATAGCCTCGACCTTGATATTCTTACCCATATCTTCACCCGCGATCCCGGTAGCGATGCAAGGGCTGCCGGACTGCAAATTCAGATCATCGTCAAGCGTACCTGCAATATTGTCGGCGCCATCCGGGTCCACAAATAATGGGTTGCCATCGATATTATGACCACCGTCATGCCCAAAATTTGAATCCCAGCCCGCTCCGCTTCCGCCATTTTTCCAATTTTCATGCCTTATCTTCCTACTTTCCCACCTTCCCACCTTCCCACCTTTTTTATCTCGTCGAAGCCTTCTTCCAGCCTCGCCGAAACCTCAGTGTAGGCGGGGGCGAAGACGGGCCTGCCTCGTCGAAGCCCTTGGCGAAGACGGGTTCACCTGCTTGCCTCTTTGTAGCTTTTGCGAAGACTGGCTCACCTGCTTGCCTCGTCGAAGCCCCTGGCGAAGACGGGCCTGCCTCGTCGAAGCCCCTGGCGAAGACGGGTTCTCGCGCAGCGCCGCCTTCTTACTTTCTTACTTTCTTACTTTTCTACTGTTCCGACCAGTTCCTTTACCGCCGCGATATGGTGATCGATAAGGTATTGCCTGATCCCCTCGATTATATTCGTCAGGCAACTGGGTTGTACCAGCGTTTCGGTCCCCACTGCCACTGCCGTCGCCCCGGCGAGGATGAATTCTATCGCGTCTTCGCCGCTGCAGATACCGCCCATCCCGATTATCGGCACTCCCGCCGGCTGGGCCGCCTCCTGATATACCTTATTGACCATATAAACGGCCATCGGCTTAATCGCCGGTCCGCTTAGTCCGCCCGTGCGATTGCCCAGTATCGGCCGACGCGTCTCGATATCAATCGCCATTCCCAGGAACGTATTCACCAGGCTCAGGGTGTTCGCCCCGCCTTCGATAGCCGCCTTGGCTGTTGCCGTGATATCTGTAACATTCGGCGTTAATTTGACGATTAGGAAGCTTTTCGGGCAAGCTGTTCGCACCGCTGCCACCAGCTCTTTTAGTCCCTGGGGATCGATGCCGAAGGTTATTCCGCCTTGACTTACGTTGGGACAGCTCACGTTTAGTTCCAGTCCCGCGATGCAGGAAAATCCCGCCACCCGCTGCGCCACCGCCACATACTCATCGATGGTCTTGCCTGCTACGTTGACAAAGACGGGGATTGTCATCCGCTCTAACAGTGGTATTTTTTCTTCGCAAAACTTTTCCAGTCCTACATTTGCCAGGCCGATGGAGTTGAGCATTCCGCCGGCGGTTTCATATGTCCGCTGGGGCGGGTTACCCATCCGCGGCTCAAGGGTGATACTCTTGGTAACGAACGCCCCCAGCCGATCCAGGTCCACAAACTCCGATAATTCAAAGGTATAGCCGCTGGTCCCCGACGCCGTCATCACCGGATTAGCTAAACGAATCGGCCCCAGTTGGCACGACAAATCCGGCTCACTTATTACTTTATCTTCAATGATGATTTTTACTCCCAAACGACGTTATCAGCATTAAACACCGGACCGTTGGTGCATACTAATTTATAGTGCCATTTATCATTGCCATTACCCTGGTTTTTATTCGTTTGGCCATTGTCCTGGCCTTGTCCCTGGCCATGACCCTGCTGGGTATGTACCGCTACGGCACAGGATTGACAGATTCCCATCCCGCAGGCCATATAGGCCTCTAAACACACCTGGCAGTTGATGTTATGCTTCTTAGTAAGTGCTGCCACCGCCTGCAGCATCGGTTTAGGCCCGCAGGTGTACACCAGCGGTTTTTCCGAGTTGCTTTGCTGAGCGAGATATAGCTGCAGCGCCTGGGCGGCATTGCCCGCGAAGCCGCAACTACCGTCGTCCGTGGCGATTACGCATGGTACGGCAACGCGACTGAACTGCTCCAGGACCATTTGCGGCTGCAACGACTTATCCGCGTTATAGCCATCCAGGCTAAGAATTCCCGGTATTAACTGCCTGCTGCGACAGGCGATGAATCCGACGATGTTCTTATGCCCCGCCTGCCGTAACTGCTTGGCGAGAAGGTACATCGGCGGAATCCCCACCCCGCCGCCAACCAGAATCGCCGGCTGATCAGGCTGGGTGGGAAAGGTAAAACCATTGCCCAGGGGACCAATAAGATTGATAAAATCGCCCGGCTGACGCTGGGCGAGCCAGTGCGTACCCTTTCCCAGTAATCTATATATAACTTCAATTATTACAGTAAGTTGTGACTGGCTTCGTTCGCTAATTTTAACCGGCGGGACTTCGACGAGCTCAGTCGAGCCGTGGTTTTTTTCGGAGAAATCGCCGGTATTTGTATCGTAACTTCTTTCAATATCATTATTTATAACCTGGATGTCGGCGATGCTGAAGGGGCGGCGCAAGAGGGGGGCGGTGGTGGTATTTTTGTTGTAAAGGTCTCGGCAGGCAAGATTTACGAATTGGCCGGCACGAGAGTCGGCGAAGCACTGGACACGACTGCCGGTGAGCTGCAACATCATAGACCAATGCTCGCTGCCAAATGCTTGCTGGCTAATAACTTGCGCGTTAAATTCGCCGCGGCGAATATTTTTGGGGGCAGGTGATTTTTGGTGAATTTCTGTCATTTTTTGTGATTTTCGCGACGATTTCGGGCAAAATGAGCGTAATTCCGTGAAAAAATCGCCCGTTTAATATTAAAAACGTTGTAAAAATTCTAAAAGTATAACCTTTCGCCAGATATTTCCAAAACAACGTTTTTTCGGATAAAGTCGCAATATTATTAACCAAATAAGATGATAAAAACAGGGAAAAACTTTCGGCTCGGCGAGCGATAAATATTTACTTTTCCCGCCAAGTCGCCAAGCCGCCAAGAAAGAAGTAAGATTTTTCAGGATAACATGATTTATAGAATTTTTTTAAACCGCAAAGAAGAAAGAATTTTTTCATCACGGAACACGAAGTTTAAAAATCAAATAATAGGGACTAGAATAAAAAAAAACGCGTCCTTTACAAGACGCGTCAGGATGCTCCGTGGAGCATAACCCCAGGATCAGATACACTAAGATTTATAAAGCATATTTTGATTGATGTTCCAAAAGTATTTTGATAAAATAACAACATATTTCGATAATTATCAATTTTACAAGCGCGTCGGGAAACAATTTAGGAAAGGGGCAGTTATGGCCGAGAGCAGGTCCGACAGTTTTATAAGGATTGCCGAAAACAGGACTAACGAGTTAATCAGACGGATTCGGATACTCGGAAACTGCACCAACCGAAGTTGACATGACTACTTCGAGCAGCAGGTAAATAAATATTTAATGCTATTGAATCCGAATTGAAAACTACTATGTCATGTTTTACCTATACCAGGGATAGAAAAGTATTCAAACCTTAAACAGCCGGAGAAATTATCCAGGGAATTGAGTTATTATTTCCGTTTCTAAATAAAGGCTAACTTTGATAATATGAAACGAGAATATTATTCAGACGATATCGCTGGCTTTTTGAGATCCACACCAGACGACATTATTGGAAAGTTGGCGATGAATGATGAATTCTCATCAGAACATACTCAGCGTTATGCTTGGCGGGAAGAAATTCAAATTCTTCATAAGGTTCTATTACCTTATAAAGGGCATATCTATTTCGAATATTCAATTCCAAGAATGGGACAGCGTATCGACGTAGTAATTCTTATTGGCCCAGTAATCTTTGTTCTGGAATTTAAAATTGGGGAAAAAGAATTTACCTCACATGCGATAGATCAAGTATGGGACTATTCACTGGATTTAAAGAACTTCCACGAGACCAGTCATAATGCTTTCATTGCTCCAATTTTAATTGCTACCAGAGCAATGTTTAGCAGCGACAATATCGTTACAACACCGCAAAATGACAAGCTGCTTTTCCCCATCAAGAGCAATATAGATTCAATTGATGAAATAATAAAAATTGTGTTACAGTTCGCTGAAGGTAACGATCTTAATCAATCACAGTGGGAAAATGGTCGATATTGCCCGACGCCGACAATCATTGAAGCCGCAATGGCTCTCTACAAAGGACACTCAGTTGCAGAAATCTCTCGCAGTGACGCTAGTGCAATAAATCTTAGTCAAACATCTCGGGTTGTGTCAGAGATTATCAGAGAATCTAAAGAAAAATCTCGAAAATCAATTTGCTTTGTGACGGGTGTCCCCGGGGCTGGGAAAACCTTAGTTGGGCTAAACATTGCAAATACCCACTCTGAAGTATCAAATGAACTCTACAGCGTGTTCCTTTCTGGTAATGGTCCCCTTGTTAATATTCTGCGTGAAGCCTTGGTACGAGATAAAGTGCAACGAGAAAAAAAATGTAACAATAGGATAACGAAGGGAGAAGCTCTTCGTGCCGTAAAAGCACGAATTCAGAATATCCACCATTTCCGTGACGAATGCCTTAGGGACCCGCTACCTCCAAAAGAACATGTGGCATTATTCGATGAAGCCCAACGTGCTTGGAATTTGGAACAGACATCTGGCTTCATGCGTCGCAAAAAGAACAGCCCCAACTTTAATCTCTCTGAGCCTGAATTTTTAATATCATGTTTGGATCGTCATAAAGATTGGGCTGTAATAGTATGTCTTGTAGGTGGAGGACAGGAAATAAACATCGGCGAAGCTGGAATAAGTGAATGGATCGAATCACTTAATCGATCATTTCCATGTTGGAATGTTTATCTGTCTTCTCGATTAACTGATAGCGAATATGGAGCGGGAGAAGTATTACACAAATTGGCTTCACGTCCCAATGTTATACACAAAGATGACTTGCATCTTTCAGTATCAATGCGTTCATTCCGCGCTGAACATGTTTCGTTATTGGTTAAACAATTGCTTGACCTTAATATCGAAGAAGCTCGTCATACTTTGGGGAAGATAGAGAAATATCCCATAGTGATTACCAGAGACCTTCACAAAGCAAAGCAATGGTTAAAGAAAAAGGCTCGAGGTTCCGAACGATATGGAATTGTTGTATCTTCGCAAGCAGAACGATTAAAGCCGCATGCGATAGACGTTAAATCGCCAATGAATCCTATTCACTGGTTTCTCAATAATAAAGATGATGTGCGTTCATCCTATTATCTTGAGGATGTTGCCACGGAATTTTCCATACAGGGATTGGAACTTGACTGGACGTGTGTTACATGGGATGCAGATTTTAGATATACAAAAAAAGGGTGGGAGCATTGGTCGTTTCGTGGGAATCGCTGGACTCATATTAATAAGACAGAAAGTCAAATTTATCAAAAAAACGCATATCGTGTCCTTTTGACCCGTGCTCGACAAGGAATGATTATTGTTGTTCCATCGGGTGATCCTGAAGATGCTACACGTACACCTAATCTGTATGATCCAACTTTTGAATATTTAAAAACAATTGGCTTCTGTGTGATTTAAATTCCATCGCATCAATGAAAAGACCAATCTAAACCCTTGCTCCTTTGCGAAGTACGATCAATTGCATATATGCAAGTATGATAGTACGGAAATGGGTGGTGCTGTCAAGGAGTACTATTGTACTGTTTCTGGCGGAGCATTAGACCTGATGAAAAGGCAGGAAGGCGGCGCTGCGCGAGAGCAGTTAAAGAAAGTGTGAAGGGTGAGAAAGGTGTGAAAGGGAGGAAGTTAGAAAGGGTGGGGTTGGATAGAAAAAAACTTCCGGATGGTAAAGCACCCGGAAGTTCGCCACGGCATTAATTTCGGTGCCGGTTTAAGGCAATGCCCTTATTAAAGGCACCTAGCCGCATATTTTTTTTATAAGCCCAAAAGAAAAGAATTTTTCCGCCCCCCAACAACCGCATAAACTATATCGGCTAGAAAAACGACTGTCAAATAATCCAGGAAAAAATGTCATATTCGAGGTGCGATAAAATAACGGAATATTCGCTTAACTATCTGCAATAGCGACACTTACGGCAGGGGGCCGGTACGCGGGGCCAGACGCCTAAAGTGTGCTGGGGCAAGCTGTTACGAAAAATAAATTTATTACCGGTTTTGGGAGAAAATTTTCTGGTTTTCCATCAATTTGATGGTTAATAAAGGCCAAAGAGAGATAAGAATATTAGACAGGATAACCCTTCTTCGCTCCCGCCTACACTGAAGTTTCGGCGAGGTTGGAAGAAAGCTTCCGCCTACGCTAAAGCTACGGCGAGACAAGACGACGGGACGAGTCGACGAGGCAGGCCCGTCTTCGCCCCCGCCTACACTGAGGTTTCGGCGAGGCTGGAAGAAGGCTTCGACGAGGCAGGCCCGTCTTCGCCAAGGGCTTCGACGAGGCAGGCCCGTCTTCGCCAAGGGCTTCGACGAGGCAGGCAGTTGAGCAGGAGAACAGTTGAAAGAGTAATAAAAAGAAAGTGGGAAAGTGGGAAAGTAGGAAGGTGGAAAGGCGGCGCTGCGCGAGAAAATAATTAACAGCGTGGGCAACAAGTTGCCCACCCTACCGCTTATTTCTCCCGCGAAGGCGCAAAGGAAAAGATAAGATTTTTCGACAGGATAAACAAGATTAATCAAATATCAAATATCAAAAACACATATAAAAAATCAAATATTTTTCCTTGCTATGGTTTTTTTATATAGGGGTAAAAGGAGAACCCCCGACAGTGCCGGGGACTAACAGTTTTTAAAAAAACCCCGCGACGAGTCGCGGGGCTAAACAAAAGATTACCACGGCCTGTAGGCGGGGCAATGGTATGAAACAGGGCGGCGGGCGAAAGGACGCCCGCCGCGACGCGAAATCATTAGTCAGTCTTGACCTCTATCCGCTTGTGGGTCTTTTGCGACTCAGCAGTCTTGGGCAAAGAAATCTTGAGCAGGCCATTCTTAAAATTAGCCTGAATCTTGTCCTGATCGACATGCTCCGGAAGCGGGAGCCACCGCTCGAATGAGCCGTAACTGCGCTCCATGCGATAATGGTCCTTTTGCTTGTCCTCCACTTCCTCTTTCTTCTCGCCCTTGATGGTCAGGCGGTCATTCGAGAGGGTAAGCTCAATATCCTTCTCATCCATGCCGGGCAGCTCGGCGGTAATGCAAATCTCCTTGTCATCCTCGGTGACATTCATCCGGGGTATAAAGCTTTCCAACGCGGCTGAGCCGGGGGCGAAAGGCGCCAACTCAAAGCCGGGCAATAGCTCGTCAAAGAGCCGGTGCATTCGCCGGGATAAGGCATTAAAAGGACCGTCAAAGCTGCGACGCAGTTCCTGCCGGGGCTGGCTATCCCAATCTAATTTTCTTAAATGATTCTCAAACATATCAATCACCTCCGTTAAAAACCGTTACTTATTAATAGATAGCTGATTTCATTTTTTGTTCTTCCAGCTATTGATATAAAAGAGCAAAACGTATGCCACGAAGCGAGCGATGGGCGGAGGATTGGCGTAACTGATTATTAATACGTATGTTACGCGAAGAGATAATTTAAAGTGGTGTCTTTTGGGATCGGCGCAGCCAAGCCAGGCCAAGATGATATCCTGCCAAATTGGCAGATGCTGATATTATGGAGACAAAGCTAACTAATAACCTGGCTATGCCTGGCCTGAATGGCGTCGGCTAAATGATCCAGGGCCTGGAAGTCTTTGCTGCGGGGCAGGCCTTTGACAGTCACCGGCTCCAGAATCTCCGCTTTGATAAAAGGCACCATAGCCTTCAGTTGATCGATGAAAGAGCCGCCCCAGCCGAACGAGCCGATAATCGATAGAAATTTCGTTTTGGGCCGAAGCAGGTTGGCCAGGTAGGCGGCGTAAGCGGCGTAGGGATGCGGGCTGGCGAGAACCATGGGGGTGCCAATGACCAGAGTAGCGGCGTCAACCAGGTCCATAGCCAGAATACCAATGTCAACGCTCGTCAGATTGTGCGGCTTGACGGTAATATCCCGGGCCATTAAGGCGGCGATGAAATAATCGACCATCTGCCGGGTGCTGTGATGCATGGAAACGTAAGGGAGAACCACTTCGTTTTTGACGTCGTCACTGGTCCAGTCGCGGTAAGCGTTCAGGATAAAGTCCGGCTGATTGTAAACCGGGCCGTGACTGGGGGCAATCAGGTCGAATTCATAAGCGGCGAGTTTTTCCAGATTCTTGCGGATGGGACCGCGGAAGGGCATCATAATCTCCGCGTAATAGCGCTTGGCAGCACTATACACCTTGGGCCTGGTATCGGCATATAAATCGGAAGCGGCTAAATGCGAGCCGAAGAAGTCGCAGGAAAATAAGATCTTGTCCTCCGGCACATAGGTGCTCATGGTCTCCGGCCAGTGGACCCAGGGGGTGTAAATGAATTGCAGGGTTTTGTCGCCCAGGGAAATTTTTTCGCCGTCGGAAACCGTGCCGAATTGTTTAGCGGCGAGGCCCAGGTGGTCGATCAGCATGTCCCGGCATTTGGGATTGGTCAGAATCCTGGCCTGGGGGAAGCGGGCTAAAACGTGCGGGATACTGCCGGAATGGTCCTGCTCCGCATGATGCGAGACCAGGTAATCGAGCTGGTCAATGCCGGCTTGCTCCAGATTGTGCAGTAAGACATCCGTTTTGCCGGGATCGACAGTATCCAGCAAGGCGGTTTTCTCACTGCCGATAACCAAATAAGCGTTATAAGTGGTGCCGTCCGGCAGAGGTATCAGCTCATCGAACAGTCTTCTTTCCCAATCCATGGCGCCCACCGCAAAGATATTGTTTTTTAGTTGTCGCATTAAGAAACTCCTTTTAACAAAACAAGGCAAAGATCAACTGACCGAGCGAATCGCTTTCTGATTCGTATTAGTATAGAAAGCAAATCTGAGAAATTCAAATCCAATTCGAAAATAGGGCGATCAAACGGTCGTTATCGTTGCCACTGCCCGGTGAAAATAAGTAAGTCGGCCAAGTCAACCTGAAAGTCGTGATTAAAGTCGGAGCCGTTGCACCAGGGATACCAGGGGCGGTCGGGATTGTCGTATTCGATTTTGACGTTGTCGAAGAAGAGGAACATTTTAACTTTTTTGCCGGGGTCGAGCAGGAATCGAATCCGGGTATCGGGCGAGATGTAGGGAGTAATATCGAAGCTGGCCGAGCCGAAGCTGGTTTCCATCCCGTAAGTCGCCAGGCTCACCCAGGTTGCCCCGGCGTCGGGAGAAACCTGCAAGATCAGGGTAGCGGAATTGCCCATTCTCTTAACTACCGCAAAATCGTAGGATAGCGAAGCAGTGGTGGCGTGGGTTAAATCGGCTGAGCGGGTCAGGCTGCAATTAAATCGACATTTGTCATTTTTATCGCCGATCCGCAGCCAGCCGAAGTCGGTCACCTGCAACAAGCCGGTGGTGGGGCCGTCCGATTCGCCGAGTTCCTGCCAGTCATTAGACCAGGATTGCGAGCCGTCGCTGCCGTTATAGGCAGGCAAGTTGAACTTGTCGAGAACTGTTTCTCGGTTGGTTTCTTCTTTCAGCCAGCAGGGCTGGAATAAGGCAAAATCTTCCAGATTAATATCCTGGTCGCCGTTCAGGTCGCCCATCTTTTGCACGGTCATGGAGACGGGAATTAAGATGCGGGGCGTGCGCGGGTCATTGGAGGAAACGGTAATCATGCCCTGATAAGTACCGAGGGGCAAATCAGCGTTAAAAGTCACCGCGACGCTGCCGGCGCTTGCCGCGGGCACGGTGTCAAACCAGGGCACAAAGCTCAGCCAGGGGCAGCCGGCGCCGGATTGGATGGCATTGTAAAGGTTGAGCCGGCCCTGAGAGAGACATCTGCCCGCTAAAGCCGGGGTCTGGTCCACCGTCTGCAGCAGGATGTTCTTGACGTCGGTATTGTCCAGGCCGGGATTCCTCGACCATAACAGGGCCGCAGCACCCGCGACGTGGGGAGCAGCCATCGAGGTCCCGCTGGCATATCGGTATCCGCCGCCCGGCTGGCAGCTCAAGATGCTGCTGCCCGGGGCGGCAAGATCGACCGTGGTCGGGCCGTAGTTGGAAAAGTAGGACTTGTCGTCGTTTTTGTCCGTAGCCATGACGGAGATGATACTGTTACAGTCGTAGCCGCAGGGGTAAAACGCCGACACGTCGTTATTTTCATCGTCGTTGCCGGCGGCAGCTACGAAAAGCATCCCCCGGGCGCCCGCGGCGTCGATAGCGTCCTTCAGCGCCGGACTATAACCGCCGCCGCCCCACGAATTACTCGATAATCTGGCGCCCATCAGCATACTGTACTGGACACAGTCAATCGCGTCGTCAGTCCAGCCGGTGCCGGTGGCATCGAGAAATTTCAGGGCCATGATCCTGACCTTCCAGCAGACGCCCGCCACCCCCAGGCCGTTATTGCCCACCGCCCCAATGATCCCGGCACAATGAGTGCCGTGAAAATAATCGTCCATGGGGTCGCCGTCGTTGTTGCAGAAATCATAGCCGTAAATATCGTCCACCAAACCGTTGTTATCATCGTCAACGCCCGGTGTTCCGTCATTCTCCGCCTCATTGACCCACATATTATCCGCCAGGTCGGGGTGAGTATAATCGACCCCGGTATCGATTACCGCGACGATTATTTCGCTGATTCCCGTGGATATATCCCAGGCCTCCGGGGCGTCGATATCGGCGTCGGGTGTTCCCTCGGTCTGGCCGGTATTGTGCATCCCCCAAAGCTCGGCGAATCGCTCATCGTCGGGAAACGTCGCGGTCGTCTTGACCTGGTAATTCGGCTGAGCGTACAGAATGCCTTTCGTCTGGTTGAATCTTTTTAGGGCCTCGGTCACGTTTAATTTCGCCGGCAGCTTAACCACGCTCAAGCCTGGCGCGAGCTTAAAGTCTCGTTTTATCTTGCCGCCGCCCAGCGAGCTTAAAATAGTATTTTTTTCCGTTAAATTTCGCAGCTTGCCGTCCGGTTTTGCCGAAAACCGCACGATTAGCTCGTCTGACTTGTACGGGATATCGGCCGGCTGGGTTAAATCGTGCACCGGACCAGAGGTGGAGTCGGTACGATTGGCGGTTACAGCCGCAGTCAGTTGGGCCGCGGATTCCGGAGCGGGTGTATTAGGGTCGGACGACCGACTGGCCAGGTAAAAACGCAAGTCAGCGTCGCCGCTGTTGCCGATGGTAAGGTACTGCGTATAGGTTTCGCCCGGCGGGATGGTTACCTGGAAAGCGGCAGGGCTGATCCAGATATTTGGCTCGGTATAAACCTGCAAGACCACTTCGCGAAACTGTTTGATGGTGGTGGTGATATCGTGGAGGATTACGCCGCCGAAGTAATTATCTTCCGGCAGAAGGTACGCCATTTCGTTCGGCTCAATCGTCAGCGCCATTGACTGGCCCGCGGCGAGTGAGCCGGCCGGCGGAGAAATGTTCAGCCAGGCGCAGTTCGGCTCGGCGGTCCAGGCGATATCCACCGGCCCGGTGTTTTTTAAATGGTAAGTAATATTGGACGGCACGAATGGTCCGCCGGGATGGCCGGCAAACGTTAACGTGTTATTCGGCTCGATCTGGAGGTAATCCCTAATGCCCGACCCGCTCAGCCGGACCGGCAGCAACTGTTCGCTGATGTCGGCGGTGTCGCTTTTGATGATAATTACGGATTCGTAACCGGTAAAATCATCCGGGGCGAAATTCACCCCCGCCACCAGCTCACCGCCGGCGGGCAGCGTCCACGGGGGGCCGGCCGGCGGGAGGATGATGCTGAATGCCTCGCTGCTCTTGATATCGATATCGTCGTAATAATAGTAGAGAACGGGCGATTCCGTGTATTGGTAGGCGAACATCCCGACGTAGCCCGCCTCGGTAATGTCGCTGTCGCTGCCGGTCCAGGCCGGCTCCGGATGGCCGTTGAAATAAACTTTAATGGTGCTGTCCTTCATGCTGACTTTGATGGTATTGCCCACCGCCCCGTCGTTCAGATCGGGACTAAAGATGGGGAACTGGAGAAAGGCAAAAGACCCCTTAAAATACTTGCCCACGCAAAATTCCTGATTGCCGTTTTCCGCCACGGTATATGCGGAGCCGCGATTCATTAGTTTGGAATAATCGAAATCGTCGCTGGCCCGCAAGAGCAGGCCGGTATCAAAGCCGTTGCCGCTGCGGCGGATCTTCACCTGAGCGATGCAGTCTTTCCATTTATACCCTGTGTAGAGCGACTGCATCCTTTTATTCTGCGGCACGGTGGCGCGATATTCGTAGTCGAGGCACTGCCAGTACTCCGCCGGCCGCGGCTGCCACTCTTGGGCCTGGTTGTCGCTGAAGTCCTCGGCGTAGGCGTCACCAAAATATATATCTTCGATATGCAGCACGCCGGCGGTATTGGGATCGATATTGGCAATGGTAATCTGCTCGGTCTGCGAGAAGCTCACGATTACCTCGCCGAAAGGCATATTAGCGTCATCGATCGGCCCAATCGAATCGGTTACCGCGATTTCACCGGCCTGGGCTGCGGTAATCGCCAGCAAGCTGAAAAATACGGCCAGGGCGGCTGCCCCAGTCCGGCTGCCGGACGACTTTGTTGACGACACATTCATAGCGCAACCAGTCTTTCGTGACATAAAATTCTGCAAAGTGATTGACCTTTTCGGCTCGCCTGCTCAATGTTTTGGATCGTGGTTTAGCAGTCTCTTACCGCGATGAAAAATTTTATTGGCCGGCGATTGGGTTCGTTACCCTGCCGATAAATAATATACTGCCGCTGGTATTATCCCGAATCAAAAACAAAAACGGGTGATCCATCCGCAGGGCCGGCGGCATCGCCGTAATCACAAACCCCACACCCGTAGCGGCGGCGGCTTCGGTGCCTTCCTCATTAACCTCCACAAAGGCCTTATGCACTACCGCGGAGATAAACAAATCTTTCGTCCCGTCCATTCCTGAAAAGTCCGCTCGCTCGGCGATAAACGCATCCTGCATACCCAGGCTTTGGAGAGTTTCCGCCAGTGCGAACTGCGAAGTTACCTTGAACCGGGGCAGGTAAACCACCGCCTCCCGCCCGGCCGACCCGGAATCATTATTCGGTTCCGCCAGCCAATTTTCCAGGTTTTCCCTGTTCAGCGACTTTTCCAGCTCCGCCAGCCCGTCGATTGCCTGCGGCAGCAGAATTATCATACTAAGGTATTCACCCTCGTAAGGCAATTCGAGTATTGTTAGATTATTGTATGATTTATATTTGAAATTTCCCATCTGGTGCATCATGGGCACCTGCACCGCTTCGGTCGGCGTCAGCCAAAAATTTGCTGATTGAGTGTTTTTTTGCTCGAATTTACTGGCCCAGGTCCCCTTGAAATAAACCGCGTTGGTCAGCACCAGCCGGGTAAGTGGATCAAGATCTGCTATCAGATCTTTAATCTTACCGTTGGTGTTTTCCTCCACCCACAGGTTAATAGTCTGGCGGGCTTGTTCGGTGGCATTTTTAAAATCGACCACATTCAGCCCCGCCCCGTAGTACTGCTCGGTAAGACTGAGGAAATCCGCCAGAAAATTATAACCATCCTGGCCCCAGAGGGCGTTGGCGATAGCGAGCTGGCAGCCCTGGTGGTTGCCCGCCGACTCCATCAGGCTCGCCAGGGCGGCAAAGGCCGGATGCAACTGCTCGTCAGGCAAACCCAAATGCAGCACCCCAGCCATCTCTTCCGCGGTCCGGCTGCGGGCCCCGCCGTAAGTCATAGCCAGGGCGCTGGAGATGCTGTAAGGCGAGAAAAATAGATTCTCACCTTCCGCCGATTCGTCAGCCAGCGCCGCGTAAAGCTCCAGGGCAAATTCACAATTGCCTTCGACCAGCAGATTCGCATCATCATAATTGGGTTCTGGTAATATATCCGGGAGAGGATTATCAGGTTCCGGGATAATATTTTCCTGGCTAGCTTCATCATTATCCTGGTTTACCATGACATCGAAAGCACCGAAAGCCAGGCCGAATACATACGGGCTGGCTTGTTGCTCGATATCTGCCTTTCGGAAAAGAATATTGAAACTGCCTTTATTCAAATCGATGAGTACATCGGCCAGTCCCCCCTCAGCCGCCGCCGCGTTTCGGCAAATATATTTCTCGCCTTTCAAATCCAGAAAACTGCCGGCAGGGATAGTGAAACTCTGACCCGCCCAGGTGATGATTACCGCTTCTTCCGTCAAATCAACCGCAGTGTCTTCTACCGCGATAGAACCGGTAACCATCAGGGTATCGGAGTTTGCTTTCCTGCCGGGCTTAACCTTCGCTTTGGCCACCCGCAAAGTATCGGCATAATTAGCCATAAAGGGCACGATATCCGCTTCACCGATCTCCGCTTCGCCATAAATATACAAATCGCCCACAATAATCTCTATTGGCACAGGGTTAGGCAAGCTGGTTAAATCAATGCCCTTTGCCTTTATTACAAAGGAGCCTTCCTGCAGGCGAATAAAACTAATGCCATCACCTCCGGTCTTATAAAAGAATTTACCTTTGACCTGATTAAAATCATCCGTGTTGACAACTTGTGCGTAGCAGCCGAACCGGATATATACCTCATTAGTATCAACAAAGTAATCAGCCAGACAAGAACAACTGGTACAGGTGCAGATATAAGGAAATAGATATGTGCCCGCTACCATAAAAGAATCGGAGTTTGCCTTCCGATTTCTTCCAACCTTGACTTTGGAAACCTGGATTTCCAATGACTCTTCCGGCAGGAAATAGCCATACTGATATTCATACGCCCCGATATCGACCGTTCCGTTGATAATCCGCGGATCACCTTCAACATCGCTGTCAAAGCCTTCAATAGCTGTGTTGTCTCCCGCGTCGATGCAGGGCGAGGCCGGCAGCAGATGATAATCACCCTCTATCCAAGTATTCCAATGATCCTTATTCCAGCGCCCCGGAGACACAAATCCCGGGTACGTTCCAATATTCTGCCCCCATGTTATGATACTACTATTATCCGTGAAAACTGCGGATTTTCCTCCTTGAATAATACTCGAATCAATACTTATCTGCGAATTAGATGCAGCATATATGCCTGTCACACCAGATGATTTATTAGACCATAAAATACAATTTTTAATTATGGAATTACTGTTGTTGCAATCAATCGGTCCATTCTTATTATTGTTGCCTGTAATCGTACAGTTAGAAACCATCATAGCTGAATCTCGGCAACGCAGGGAATAACTGTCGCAATAATCAAAACCCGGATTTCCGCTGATTACGCAATTCGCTATCAGAGGCTCAGACGAATTATTCACGTCTAGTCCGATTTGGTTATGGTTAATCGTACAACCAAGGATGCTGGGGCTGGACTGCCAACAATCAATCCCGATACCGTTATTCTGGAAGATACATTGTTCTATTGCCGGATGACTGTTTATGCAATTGATCCCGATGTTATTGTAAATAAACTCGCAGTTCACAATGGTAGGCGATGCCTCATCGCAATCAATAGCGATTCCGACGAAAACTTCTATCGTGAAACCCGCCAGAACAGAATTAGGTTCTTCGCCCGTGTGAAAGTAAAAACCACGGAAAGGATTGCCTTCTACACCGGTAATATCAGCCGTGTCCAGATCTATGGTGGTGCCACTAACGTTAAAACTATCAAATAGAATACCTTGCCGAAGTATACAATTTTGGGGACCATTGGCGCTGCGGACCGTGATCGCCTTGCCGCCGAAGTCGATATCTCGGTTGCCTTCGCCGGTATATATACCATCCGCCACCATCACCGTATCGCCCTCGCTTGCGGCATCGATTGCTGCCTGAATGGTGGGGTAATCAAAGGGTACATTTAGCTGATACTGTCCGACTGAAAAAAACTTTTTCATCTCTTCCGGCAAGGGATCGCCGGTAATACTGATTAACCGTACTTCTTCATTATCCACGCGGAAATTCCACGACTGCCGGTATATGCAGCCTGCAGGGCAATCACCCCATTTGAAGATAAAACTATATAATGGCGGGGCCGCGGAAATCGTGGAACCATCGCCTATCAGGCAGCATCGCTCCACATATATCACACCTGCCGGCTCCGCTTGGGCGTAAATTTCCGCCAGCAGGCGGGTATTATAAACTTTATCGAATTTCAGATAAATAATTGGAAAACTGGAAAATGAACGCGTTGTTATGTCGATTACGCCATATTGTTCGTTAAGTTGATCTAATTCGTGGTATTGTCCGTTTTTGAACTGCTCCATGGCTTCATCTGTAAGACCGACACTAATTACATCAGGTGAACAATTCGGCCGGTATTCTCCTGATACTTCCGGATAAGCATTTCGAATGGCAACTAGTTCCATCAGGATTTGTTCGGTAAGTTCCTCATCCGGCAGTAATCCTCCCTTTACCTCCAGGGCAAGCTGTTGCGCTTCCCGCAGTCGATTGGGATCGATATCGGATTGAATAGTGGCGTACTCGCCCGGCACCAGCAACTCCGCGGCTGGGGCGTAATTGACAAAAAGACCCGCTGACAAAAATAGGAATATAAATAAAGATATGCTGCGTAACATAGCCCGTCCCCTTTCCAAAGCAGGAAAATTAATGGTTGGTTGTTTTTCTGCCGGCTTGCTTAAGAGGTTTCTTATGTCCATTCATGCAGCCTTGACAACCTATTTATAATACCAAAAATCAGCGATAATTTGCAACATTTTTCTCCGGATAGAGTCGGATTTAACGCCCCCTCGCCGCCTCTTTACCTTCTTATTCTTTCTACTTTCAACTTTCTACTCTCTACTTTCTCGCGCAGCGCCACCTTCCCACTTTCTTACTTTCCCACTTTCTTATTACCCGTAAAAAAGCGAGAATTTTGTTAAATTTACCCGTGAAAACCGGCCTTTTTGCGCTAAAATCCCCCGATTTGCGTCAAAAAAGCGCAAAAAATCACTTATTTTACCCTGAAAATAACCAATTTTTGCCCAAAAATGCCGCTTTTTACCACTGATTTGACTGTTAATAATAGATATATCGAAAGGATAAAACAAGGTATTGTGTCCCGCTCTTTTTGCCGTTAATATGAATAGAGATAAATACTTATGTATTATGGAATTCTTTCTTAATGTTTAAAAAGCCTAATATCTACCTCACCATCGGCGTATATGTGGTCCTGGCGGCGGTTACGCTGGTAACCTTCTGGCCATTACATAGTTATGATTTTATCAACGCCGACGACGATCTGTATGTAAGCAACAATCCCCCGGTCCAGGCTGGTATTACGCTTAACGGTCTGGCCTGGGCCTTTACCACCGGTCATTGTTCCAATTGGCACCCCCTTACCTGGCTGAGTTATATGCTTGATTGCCAGATATTTGGCGTAGATCCCGGCTGGATTCACTTGGTCAATGTCTTTTTCCATATCGCCAATTCGCTGCTATTGTTATACCTCTTAAGTGCAATGACCGGCGGGTTTTGGCTCAGTTTCCTCGTCGCCGCTGCCTTCGCCCTCAATCCGGTGCACGTGGAATCCGTCGCCTGGATATCCGAACGCAAAGATGTGCTCAGCACCATGTTCTGGATGCTGACGCTCATCGCATATCTACGCTATGTAAAACATTCCAGCATAAGTAGTTTCTTGTTAACGCTGCTCTTGTTCGCTCTGGGACTTATGGCCAAGCCTATGCTGGTGACCCTGCCGTTTGTGCTGCTGCTATTGGACTATTGGCCTTTGCATCGATTTAACCCTGGCCAAAAAGTTACCATTCAAACCGGTCAACTTGGCAACACCGCCGCCGGGGAAGAAATAGCGGGGCGAAATTTTAAGTTTCTGCTCTGGGAGAAGTTGCCGTTCTTTGGCCTTACCCTGATTTCCAGCGTGATAACCTTTATAGTGCAGCAAAGAGGCGGAGCGGTAGCGGCTATCAGTCGCTTCCCGATCTATGCTCGGATCGGTAACGCCATGGTCAGCTATGTCAAATACCTGGGCAAGATATTCTGGCCCTCACATCTGGCGCTGTTGTATCCGCATCCGGGTAGTCAACTGCCGTTATGGCAAATAATCGGGGCGATTGCGCTGCTGGCGGGGATCAGCATTGTGGTTATTCGTCTGGCGGCTCGGCGGCGATACCTGCTGGTGGGGTGGCTGTGGTATCTGGGCACCCTGGTGCCGGTGATCGGGCTGGTGCAGGTGGGAATCCAGGCGATGTCGGACCGCTATACCTATATCCCCTCCATCGGGATTTTTATTATGCTGTTCTGGTCACTGCATGAGCTGCTGCCGCAGGGTGGATATCGCCGGGTGGGGGCGGCGGTGATACCGGCGGTGGTGGTATTCGGCATGTTAATCTACGCGACCCGACTACAGGTAAGTTACTGGCAAGACAGCATCACCCTGTGCAGCCATTCGATCGCGGTGACGAAAAATAACTACTTTATGCATTATAACCTGGGCGGCGAATACCGGGCCAGGGGACAATTCGACGAGGCGGCGGCCCAGTACCGCAAGGTACTGGAGATAACTCCCGATAATTTCGAGGCGCATAATAACCTGGCGGTCACGCTGGCGATGCAGGGCAAGTTCGACGAGGCTATCCACCATTTTAAAGAGGCGATCCGGATCGATCCCCAGCAGCCGGAGACCTACGACAATCTCAACAAGGCAATAGAGACGAAATATAAAAAAGAAATCTACCGATGGCGGAATGCGATCCAGGTCGATCCGCTTGATGCCAGGGCTCAATATCAACTGGGAGTGGCATTAAAAGAGATGGGCGAGCTGGACGAAGCGATAGTGCATTTCCGCCGGGCGCTGCAGATAAATCCCAACTACAGCGCCGCCCAGGATAAACTGACGGAAACGGTGAAACTGCGGGAAGAACTAATCAAGAAATACCAGCAGGGCTGAAGGTGTGAAAGTGGGAAAGTAAGAAGGTGGGAAGGTGAGAAGGTATTCTAATAGGCGCGATTTGATAAAAAAATGCGAAAGTTAAGTTGAGGATAGGTTCCATGCGGTTTACCAAGATGCACGGTTTGGGAAATGATTACGTTTACGTGAACTGCTTCGCAGAAAAGGTAGCGGATCCGCCCAGGCTCGCCCGGGCGGTGAGCGACCGACACCGCGGGATCGGGGCCGACGGGCTGATTCTTATCCTGCCGTCAAAAACCGCGGATGTCCAAATGCGGATGTTCAACGCGGACGGCAGCGAAGCCGAGATGTGCGGCAACGGAATCCGCTGCGTGGCTAAGTATGCTTATGAGCATCAACTGGTGAAAGGCGGCAAACCGGAAAACGCGGCCTGCGTTAAGCTGCTGCAGGAATCTTCGCCCCAAGCCGACGAACTGCGGCAGATAACCGTCCAGACGGGCAGGGGGGTGTTAAGCCTGGTTTTAGCGGTAAGTTCCGGCAGGGTACAAGAGGTCGGCGTGGATATGGGTGAGCCGATCCTGCTGCCGGCGTCAATCCCCGTAAAAATCACCGGTCGGCAGGCGGTGGGCGTTCCCTTCACCGTTGACGGCCAAAACCTGTTACTGAACTGCGTCTCCATGGGCAATCCGCACGCGATATTTTTCTGCCCGGATGTGGGCAAAATCGAGCTGGAAAAGATCGGGCCGAAGATCGAAAACCATGAGCTGTTCCCGCAGCGGGTCAATGTGCATTTTGTCCAGGTGGTAAGTACCAAAGAGGTAATCATGCGCAGCTGGGAGCGGGGCAGCGGGATTACCCTGGCCTGCGGGACAGGGGCGGCGGCGGTCTGCGCGGCGGGGGTGCTGGCGAGCAAAACCGGCAGGGGAATCCTGGCGCATCTGCCGGGCGGGGATCTGCATTTACTTTGGAGTGAAGAAGATAACCACGTTTATCTGGCGGGACCGGCGGTGGAGGTCTTTAGCGGTGATTGGCTGGAATAAAAATACCAGTTTGACCAAAATGAAGCGGGAATATCGTATTATAGTGATAAATAAAACCGGCGTTGGTTCGCTGAGTAATACCGTAAGGGTCGTTTTGTAAATTGTGACTTGTGGATCATATTGTATATAGGTATAATAAACCTTGTTCAGGTTATTATAGTACTTTCGTACTTTTTCTTGAGCAACATTGGCCTAGATGCGGTAAGAAGGTAAGAAAGTAAGAAGGAATCATAATGGGCGAGATTCGATAAATAATCTGCGAAAGATAACTTATTATACTGCACAGTATTATGCAGAAGTCAGTCAAAAGGAATAGAAGTGAAATTTACCCAATATTTTCTTTATACCAGAAATAGGCCGGATCGCTCGTGTATCAAAGAAGAATGGATTCATAATGCCATAGATAACCCCATAAGAGTAGAAATTCAGAATGACGACAGAATTCGAAAATGGATATACGTCAAAGAAGTCAATAAATATCTGCGGGTTATTTTGCTTTCGGACGGCGTAACCGTACACAATGCTTTCTTTGACCGCAATTATCAGGAGTAATGTTATGAGGATCAAGTACTTTACAGATACGGATACTGCTTTGGTGGAGTTTTCAGACCATCAGGTGGCGCAGACCAAAGAGATAAACGAGAATATATACGTTGATTTGGACGCGGACGACAATCTGGTGAACATGACTATCGAACACGCGAGCAAGCAGGCTAATATAGCGGAGGTGGCTTATCAGCAGATCGAAAGTCAGAACGCCTAAGTAGCGGATATTGGAAAGATGTCACCACGGCAATCGAGACATAATCAACGCCGGTTGACCAGCCAAAAGGGACTGAAATTGAATGTCGCGTTATAGAAATAAATAAAGCAGGCGTTGGTCAGCCGAGTAATGCGGTAATGGCGGCTTTGTAGATTTGCAGGTAAGCTTACATTGTAATATTACAGGTTTACATCGAGGCGTTGTAAGTTTACGGTGTGGCATTGAAAGTTTGAAAATCATAGCGATTCAATAATGGAGAATAAATGTGAAAATTGAAGCAATTCGATTAAAGAATTTCAAAGCCTTTCGGGACACCGAAATGCGAGATATCCCTCGTATGTGCGTAGTCGTGGGCGCTAATGGATCGGGAAAGTCAACCTTATTTGACGTGTTTGGTTTTTTAAAGGACGCATTGACCGACAATATTCAAAAAGCCTTAAGCAAGCGGGGCGGTTTTCAGGAAGTTCGTTCTCGTGATAGTGAAGGCCCAATTGAAATTGAAATTAAATTTCGTGTGCCGTTGGAAGAAAGCAAACGCAAGCCTTTAATAACATATTTGTTGTCCATAAATGAAAAAGCTGGCAACGCGTATGTTGACAGAGAAACTCTTCGATACCGACGCGGAAGCAAAGGACAGCCATGGAAGTTTCTTGATTATTCAAATGGTATTGGTGAAGCAGTTACCAATGAGCTTGAGGATATAGAGGATGAGTCGGAACTTAAACGAGAAACACAGCCCCTTGCCAAGCCGGATATTCTGGCCATAAAGGGATTGGCGCAATTTAAACAATTTCCCGCTGTAATGGCATTTGGACAACTCATCGAGAACTGGCATGTATCTGATTTTCATATCAGCAGCGCACGACAGATTCAGGACGATGCCTATGCCGAGCATTTATCAAAAGAAGGAGAAAATCTTTCTTTGGTAACGCAGTACTTGTATGAACGGCATAGAAAAACATTTAATCTAATTTTGGAAAAACTTAAAACCCGCGTACCGGGTATCCAGCAAGTGGAAGCAAAAACTACCGAAGAAGGACGAGTATTGCTGAGGTTTCAGGACGGTTCCTTTAAAGACCCCTTTTTGTCGCGGTATGTGTCGGACGGTACCATTAAAATGTTCGCTTACTTAGTCTTGCTGCACGATCCATCGCCGCATCCGCTACTTTGTGTCGAAGAACCAGAAAATCAGTTGTATCCGCAACTTCTCGGCGAGTTGGCAGAGGAATTTCGCGCCTATTCCGAAAGAGGCGTACAAGTCTTTGTGTCGACACATTCTCCCGACTTTTTAAATGCGGTAGCGATTGACGAGGCTTTCTGGTTGAAAAAATCTAAGGGATACACATCAATCGAGCGAATACAAGGCCAAAAACAGATTGCCCGTTTAGTTAAAGAAGGCGACAAACTCGGCTATTTGTGGAATCAGGGATTATTTGAGGGGGTTGATCCGAAATGAGCAAGAAATTTGTTTTCCTTTTGGAAGAACCTTCCATGAAAGAGTTTTTGAATGGCTTTTTGCCTAAAATGTTAACCAAGGATTGGCAGTGGCAATGTATAGCTCATCAGGGCAAAAGTGATCTGGAAGCATCCATTCCTCGAAAATTACGAGGTTGGGACGAGCCAGGTGTCAGATTTATTGTTGTGCGTGATCAGGACAGCGGCAATTGCGAAACAATTAAGGAACAATTGCGAACACTTTGTGAAGAAGGCCGAAATACCAATGCCATTATCCGGATTGCTTGTCGGGAGTTGGAATCTTGGTTTCTGGGGAATTTGCAGGCAGTAGGCAAAGCTTTCGAGATTGACAAAATAGCTAAACTCCAAGTCAAAGAAAAGTATCGTGATCCTGACCGGCTGCACAATCCTTCCGGAGAGCTTAAACGTCTGATACCATCTTACCAGAAACTAAGTGGTGCAAGGGCTATAGGGTACCACTTAGACCTTGAAAGAAATTGTTCCAAAAGTTTCAATGTGTTTGTCCGTGCGATTCAAAAATGTATTGCAGAGTAAATTATGACTATTGCAAAGTCAGCTAACTTTGTGCCGGATTAAATGGTTTAAAGTCGCCATCGGGGCGGATAATAAGGAATTTTACAGAAGAGGTATTTATTTTGAAAGGATTTTTAAAACGGCAAGATTTCCCAGGAATAGAACCAGAAGTAATTGCATTAGCGCAGGAAATGATAAATTGAAGCTAATCGGCTGGGCCGGCGGTGGAGGTCTTTAGCGGCGATTGGCCGAGGTAAAAACACTATAGAAGAAACGGCGGTACAGCTCACTTGCCCAATAAAATAAAAAGAAATTTATCACACAGGGGCACCCCGCTTCGCCGAAGGGCTACGCAGGGCAGGCAGAGGCACGGAGAGAAGAAGACAATATGTCTTTTACTGACTCAAACCGGCCATCGGTCAGTTTAAGTTATATTAGATACGTAGATGAGGTTCGGCAGCGCAGTAAAGCAAAAATAAAAAGTAAGTCCGGGGTACGAGAAAATGCCAATAACACCATTGCATTGGGGGCCAAGCTCGTGGGTGGGCTTGCTGGGTTTTAAGCGTCTGAATTTCGGCGTTTTTTTAATAGCAAATGTGATAATCGATATAGAACCATTTTGCGTTTTGGTATTTAATCTCAATTATCCCATGCATGGATATTTACACACATTTTTGGGCGGGACGGTAGCGGCGGGTATCCTGGCCCCCGTACTTTATGGTTTTCGCGATCTATTGAGCCAATTCATGGGGCTGTTTAAACTGGGGCAAAGAAGCTCCTTCAAGGTCATGCTCGTCAGTTGTTTACTGGGGGTGTATTTTCATATAATACTGGATTCCTTTCTTTATACCGATATCAAACCTTTTTACCCGACCGCGGCGAATCCGTTTTATGGTTTAATCTACCATCGGCAGATGTATTCTTTCTGTGAATTATCATTCATATTAGGCGGATTACTTTACGCGGCGAGATTAACTAAAGGAGTAACGAAGGCCATATTTAAGGTTGTTTGTTTTTTGGCCTTGGTGGGATTGGCGACTTTGATGACAGGGTATTTTTTACGGGCATGGTAACGTCACCCATTCCAAGATGAGGGAGGGGATATTTCGCACTGCCGATTAATAGAGATTAAAAATCAAATAAAGGAGATTGCCGCGGCCTATCGGCCTCGCAATGACATTTTAGTAATTGACTGGATTGGCGAGGGTCAAGGGGTGTAATTGTTGTTCAGCCGGAGCCAGTCCTGATGCAGTTTTGTCAGGCGGTCAACAATCTCCGGGTGCTCCTGGGCGAAGTTATGGGTTTCGGAAACATCCTGGGCGAGGTTGGCCAGAAAAACCAGATCGCTGAGTTTTCCGGGCGAACGCGGATCCAAGGGCGGATTGACCACCAGCTTCCAGTCGCCGTCCCGGACCGCCCATTGCTCAAGTAACTGCCAATGTAAAATCCGGTGCGGGCTGGTCGCCCCAGAAGAATCAATTATCGAGCGGATATCCCCGCCGTCCAGCGAAACCGACGGCAGGG
>Ga0068711_1000755_pt1 | contig 23265 bp, 19 predicted proteins | sample MTBAKMMethaMetaG_FD_62224 | JGI IMG/M metagenome (GOLD analysis project Ga0068711, IMG submission 62224) | Enrichment culture microbial communities from Arthur Kill intertidal strait, New Jersey, USA, that are MTBE-degrading - MTBE-AKM (Arthur... | ecosystem: Environmental > Aquatic > Marine >...
GTTCGTTGACACTATCTCTGCTCCTTGGGTTTTGTTTGGTCACATACACAAGGAGCAACGATTCTTATAGATCTTTGCTTTAGCGTGGAACCGGTCTACTAGATGGTTTCAACGAAGCCAGAAAAATAGGTTTTTCACTGTGTCACGCGGGTCATCCCCGCAGGATCGCATCCCTCAGGTCAGCCCCAGAAGTATCTTTTTCCCGGCCACCCCGGCACCGGTGCACCGAACGACTCACGCGAAGGCGCGAAGAAACGAAGCCCCAGAACACTCTTCACCCCCTTCGCGTCTTTTCGCGGCTTCGCGTGAGATCCTCCCGGAAAACCTCAAAGAAAGCGCCTGAATGGAGTCAGACGAACGTCTCAGGGACACCCGCACACAAGGGAGAAGACCTGAAAAATGAGAAAGGGTTACTCGACCACTTCGGCCGTGACGATCACAACCTCGGTGCGCGGCCGGTCCTGCCGGCCGGTCGGCACCTTGCCGATGGCATCGACCACCTCCATGCCGTCGATCACGATCCCGAAGACCGGGTGCTGCCGGTCGAGGTAGTTGTTGTCCACCAGGTTGATGAAGAACTGGGAACCGCCGGTGTTCGGTCCCGCGTTCGCCATCGAGATCGTGCCGCGGTTGTTCCGGTTGGAGGCGGAAAACTCGTCCCTGATCTTATAGCCCGGCCCTCCCGCGCCGGTGCCGGTCGGGTCGCCCCCCTGAAGCATGAAGCCTGCGATGACACGGTGAAAGATCACACCGTTGTAAAAACCCTCTCTGACGAGCTTTTCAAAGTTGCCTGCGGTGATCGGCATGTCGCCATAGAGCTGCAGGGTGATGTCCCCCATGGTGGTGTGGAGGACGACCTTTGTTCCTTCCGGGTGAGTGTTCATGATGTATCCTCAGATCCATCGATGGTCTCCATGATAGTCCTTCCCCCGGCGAGGGTTTTTTGTGGCCGGACGACAGAGACGACAGGATATGGGTTCGAGCGACGAAGGGGCCGACCGGAGAGCCGCCGAGCGGGAGATGATGATTGCGGAGTTCCTCAACAATCTCACCCACGAACGACCCGAGTACCGCTGGGGTGCTGCGGACGCCCTCGGCAGGATCGGCGACGAACGTGTGGTCGAACCCCTGATTGCTGCAATGAAGGACCCCGACCCTCGGGTCAGGAAAAAGCGGCGTGGGCGCTCGGTCAGATCGGCGATATCCGGGGTCAGCGCCCGCTTCTGGAAGCGATCAGGGACGAAAACGACGATGTCCGGGAGATCGCCGGGGAGGCGTATGAGATCCTGAAGAGGAAACTCTTTGGTAGGGGGTAAAAGACCTCCCTCCCGGCCGAACAGGACCGCCGGTCGGGGAAGTCGACACCTGGCAGGTGCATTCTCGGTCTGGAGAGCCCGGCACACGGATCCGTCCGGTTCGAGGACATGGAGGTCTCGGCGCTGAAAAGGAAAGCACTTGCGAGGATCAGGCCGGGAATGCGGTTGTTCGACAGCGTGACCGAACCGCCGGCATTTCATCGGAAGCGCAAGCAGGAAGAGGCGCGAGCAGTTCTCCCGCTACCCCCTCCAGTTGTCCGGGGGCGAGATCAGGAGGGAGATTATGGTCAGGACCTATTCGCTCGCGCCGAAACTGATCGTGGCGGACGAACCGACATCGATGCTTGATATATCGGTGCAGGCGCAGGTGCTGTCTCTGATGAAAGATCTCCAGCAAAAGAATCAGACGGCGTGCATCTTCGTGTCGCACGACCCTGCAGTAATGCAGATGATATGCGATGCGGTCGGCGTCCTTGAGAACGTGCGGTGCAGATTTAGGGGCATGGATGAATTCCCGGCGTTCGTCAGGGAGATGTAGGGGGGAGAGACCGATCAATCGCCCGGCCGAGACTGCCGCTCAACGACAGCCATCCACGTCCCACCAGAATTTCACCCGAGTCATCATCCTGGCATCCAGGAAACCATCCCCGTTTTCCGAGAGGGTCGCTGAGAGATACTCCCTGAGGATCTCCTCCTGCGTCGGAGATGTTATCTGGCACTGATCCCTGAATTCGACAACCGCTGCTTCGAGGTCAGGAAACCTGCAGACATGCTCCCTGCGTATCGTCTCTACGTTCGGGTAGATCCCCATCGAGTAGAGGACGTTGAAGAGGACATCGGCCTTCGGGCCGAACCTGAACTCCTTTCCGTGCAGCTCCGGCCAGAGGTCGGCCATCACCTGCTCCCATGCCGTCGTCCCGGCAAACCAGAAGAGAAAGACCCATCGCGAGGAGGCTTCGCACATTGCCTCGACTGCGGTCCGGATATCCGGCATCCCGAGCGAGTACGAGGCGACGACAAGATCGTATCGCCCCCTGAGATCGACAGAGGGGTCGACGTCCTCCCAGCGTTTCCGCACGATATCAAGGTTCGACACACCCTCTTCTCCAGCATACCAGGCCATCACATCGGCCATTCCCGCCGCCGGTTCGACGGCGGTCACGTGGGCGACGCGGCCTGCAAGGGGAACGGCGAGCGTGCCTGGTCCGGCGCCGATGTCCAGCACCGTCGATCCGGCCTCGATCGGGAGGTTGTCGATGGTGTGGCGGATCCGTTCGGGCTTCTCCCTCAACTGTGCAAGAAAGGCGCGAGCTTTCTCTCGCGAAGCCCATGTCAAAGCGCACTCCCTGCTCCCCTGGCACGCCGCATTCTCATCGTACAATTCCTTCCAGACCGCGTTCCAGTCGATTTTGGTGTATACCATTGATATTTTCCATGGTTTTCATAATATTATAGTAATACGTCCACACCGGCACTCATTCTTGTTTCAAGGCGCTTTTGCCCGGGCATCGGGACATCTCCGGTGCCGTGACGGCCGGTAACGTAACGCGGCATCACCGCCTTTACGCAGCCAACCGTTCGGACAGCGCATGCGCCCCGGTATATTGTCCTGCGGGGCCTGCCTCTTTTTCAAAAATCCGATCCCGGCCACTATTCTCCCCCCGAAAAAACACCTTATAGAAACACGGCCGATCTCATACACAATGATCGAGAAGATGACCCCGGCCATGCGGCAGTTCTATTCGATGAAAGAGAAACATCCGGACTGCATCATTTTTTTCCGCATGGGCGACTTTTACGAGACGTTCGGCGATGACGCAGGGGTCGTCTCACGAGAACTCGACATCGTGCTGACGGCACGCGGCAAGGACCGGGAGGGAGAGAAGATGCCCCTCGCCGGCGTCCCGTACCACGCCGCCGAGACCTATATCTCGCGCCTCGTCTCGAAGGGTTACCGGGTCGCCGTCTGCGAGCAGATCGAGGACCCGAAGAAGGCGAAAGGAATCGTCAAACGCGATGTGGTCAGGGTGATCACCCCGGGAACAGTGATCGACGCCTCCATGATCGCCTCGCCCGGCGCCCGCTACCTCATGGCCCTCTGGCCCGAAGACGGCGGGAAACGCTTCGGGCTTGCATTCCTGGACATCTCGACGGGGGAGTTCTTCGTGGAGGAGTGCGCCGACGAACGTGACTTCTCCGGCGTTCTCTCGGAGGTGGAGCGCTACCGCCCGCAGGAGTGCGTCGTCGGCCCGGCCCTGCCCGACGGCCTGGAGGGGCGCCTCGGCGACCTGGAGGTGCTCGTCACCCGTTTCCGGGAGGACGCCTTTTCTCAGAACGCCGCACGGGACCTTCTCCTCGGCCACTTCGGAACGCTCTCTCTCGACGGCTATGGCTGCGCCGGCCTCGATGCCGCAGTCAGGGCGGCGGGCGCCGCACTCGCCTATGCCACCGAGACCCAGTACTCGGCCCTCTCCCACATCACCGGACTTTCGGTCAGGGCGCCGGCCGACCGGATGATGCTGGATGCGATCACCCTGAGAAACCTGGAGATCACCGAGACGATCCGGGGCGAGGGGAAGGAGGGCACCCTCCTCCATGTGCTCGACCGCACCAGGACGGCGATGGGGAGCCGGACCCTGCGCAGTCACCTGGTCAACCCCCTCGTCTCTGCGGGGCGGATCGGCGCCCGCCTCGACGCCGTCGAATATCTCTGCCGGAATACGGCGGTGCGCACCGACCTGCGGGATGTTCTCAAACAATGCGCCGACATCGAGCGGATCGCCGGCAGGATCGCCTACGGCAATGCAACCCCGCGCGACCTCGTCACCCTCGGCGCCTCTCTTCGGTGCGTCGCCGGGATCAAAGACCTCTTCCCCGAGGAAGCGCCCGCCGAGATCAAAGAGGCGCTCGACAGCCTCGGAGACTTCACGGAGGTGATCGACCTTATCGACCGGGCCATCGCCGACGACCCCCCGGCCAACCTGAAGAACGGCGGGGCGATCAGGGAGGGGTACAGCACCGAACTCGACGACCTGCACGGGCTTTCAGGCTCCGGGCGCACGTGGATCGCTGAATTCCAGCAGAAAGAGCGCGAGCGGACCGGGATCAAATCGCTGAAGGTGAAGTACAACCGGGTCTTCGGTTACACGATCGAGATCACGAAGCCGAACCTCCACCTTGTCCCTGACGATTACGACCGCCGGCAGACGACGGCCAACGGCGAGCGGTTCACGACCCCGGCCCTGAAGGAAAAGGAGATCCTCATCGCCAACGCCGACGAGCGCCTCCTCTCCCTTGAAACCGAACTCTTCGCCGGTCTTGTCTCAACCCTCGCCGCCTCGGTCGCCGCCTTCCAGGAGACCGCCCGGGCGGTGGGTGTCCTCGACCTCCACGCCGCCCTCGCCGACGTCGCCCTCAGGAACTCCTATACCCGCCCCGAACTCAACGACAGCCTCAAAACGGTCATCAGGGACGGGCGTCACCCGGTCGTCGAGGAGAAGACCTCGGGGACGTTCATCCCCAACGACACCGTCCTCGACAGCGAGGGCGACCAGATCCTCATCATCACCGGGGCGAACATGGCCGGCAAGTCCACCTATATGCGGGCCGTCGCCCTGATCACCGTCATGGCGCAGATCGGGAGTTTCGTCCCGGCCTCCTACGCATCGATCGGCCTTGTCGATCGCGTCTTCACCAGAGTGGGGGCGTCGGACGACCTTGCGAGCGGGCGGAGCACCTTCATGGTCGAGATGCAGGAGCTCGCGAACATCCTCAACAACATCACCGAGCGGAGCCTTGTGATCCTGGACGAGATCGGGCGCGGGACCAGCACCATCGACGGCTTCTCCATCGCAAAGGCCGTCCTCGAATACCTCCACGGCAGCAGGGCGAAAGGGCCGCGGACCCTCTTCGCCACGCACTTCCATCAGCTCATCGACGTGGAGGCCTCGCTGAAGCACGTCAAAAACTATCATTTTGCCGTCAAGGAGACCGGCTCCGACGTGGTGTTCCTGCGAAAGATCATCCCCGGCGCCACCGACAAGAGTTACGGCATCCATGTGGCCCGTCTGGCGGGCGTGCCGGCGAAGGTAACGCAGCGGGCCGAGAAGATCCTGCAGGAGACCGTCGACGCCGTCTCGTCGCCCGACTCGAAAGGCCGACGCTATACCCAGATGCTCCTGATCAGCGACAATCCGGCCCCGCCGCAGCGGCCGAACCCGGCGGTGGAGGAGTTGAAAAAGATCGATCCGGATCTCCTCACACCCTTGACCGCCCTCGAGAAGATCTATGAACTTAAGCGGATCGCCGGGGAGGAGGATACGTGATGAACGGCATGGACACGACCATTCAGGTGCTGGACGAGCGGACGGTGAACCAGATCGCCGCCGGCGAGGTGGTGGAGCGCCCGGCCTCGGTGGTGAAGGAACTCGTGGAGAATGCGATCGACGCCGGGGCGAGCCTGATCAGGGTTGAGGTGACCTCGGACCGGAACCACGTGACCGGCGTCAGGGTGGTCGACGACGGCGCCGGGATGGGCCGGGGCGACGCCGTGCTCGCCTTTAAGGAGCACGCCACCAGCAAGATCAGCCGGATCGACGACCTCGACCGCGTGCTCACCCTCGGTTTCAGGGGCGAGGCCCTGCCGAGCATCGCCTCGGTCTCGGACGTCGTCCTGGTCACGCGGCGGCGGGGCGGCGACCAGATCGCCGGGACGCGGGTGGCGATACGGGGCGGGGACGCCCCCGGCGTGACCGAGGTCGGTGCGCCCGAGGGGACGAGCGTGGAGGTGCGCGACCTCTTCTTCAACACCCCGGCCAGACGGAAGTTCCTCAAGTCCCTCCACACCGAACTCGCCCATATCCACGGCGTGATCGAGAGGACGGCGCTCGCCCGCCCGGACATCTCGTTCCGCCTCCTGCACAACGGCCGGGAGCGGATCGCCACCCATGCCACGGATGACCTGAAGGAGACGGTCGCCGCCCTTTTCGGGACGGCCGTGGCAAAAGAAATCATCCCAATCGCTCTTGAAACTCCCCTCATCCGGGTCGGCGGCTATATCTCGGGCCCGGCGCTCTCGCGAGCCGACCAGTACCAGATCTTCCTCTCCATCAACGCCCGCCCCATCTCCTCCCTCCAGATCGTGCGGGCGATCAAGGAGGGCTACGGGACCCTTCTCCCGAAAGACCGGTTCCCGGTCGCCTTCCTCAGCATCGGGATCAACGGAGACCTCGTCGACGTCAATGTCCACCCGACAAAGAAACTGGTGAGACTCAGCCATGAAAAGGAGATATACGGGGCGATCGCCGACGCCGTCCATGCGGCCCTCGGCAAAAAGGATCTCCGCGCATCCAGCCCGGCCCCGGTGTTTCCGGTCATATCCCCGGCACCGCAGTTCCACAAAGCCCCTGCGTCCGTCGCCGGCGTGGCCGAGAGCCGCGCCCCGTTCACCCTCACCGACCGGAGGCTGCGGCAGAGCGAACTGCCCCTCGCGGGCGCCGAGCGAAACCTCCTCCCGGACATCGAGGTGATCGGCCAGCTCGACGCCATGTACATCATCGGGTCGGCGGAGGGCCGCTCCCTTGTCGTCATCGACCAGCACGCCGCCCACGAGCGCGTCCTCTACGAGCAGGCGCAGGAGAAGGCCGGAACCGGACCCGTATCGCAGGAACTGATCGTCCCGGTGCTGGTCACCTTCTCCCCGCAGGAGTCCGAACTGGCGCGGGAGGCCCTCCCTGCCCTCGAGGAGGAGGGCTTTTCCCTCGAAGAGTTCGGCCCCGCAACCTATGCGGTGAACGCCATCCCGGTGGTGCTTGGAAAACTCGAGGAGCCCGAGGTGATCAGGGACCTCGTCTCCGCTCTGGTCAGGGAGAGCCCTGCCGATCCGGTGGGAAAGAAGGAGGCGGTACTGAGACGCGTCGCCTGCAGGGGGGCGATCAAGGCGGGCGACCATCTCTCCCGGGAGCAGATGCGCCGCCTCCTCGACCAGCTCGCCAGGACGAAAAACCCCTACACCTGCCCACACGGCCGTCCGACGATCGTCTCCTTCTCTCCGGACGAACTGGCGGCGATGTTCCGGCGGACGTGAGGGGGGTCTGGCGTTGGCAGACCTGATTTCCCCGCGCTCTCACACTTTAGACGCGAAACATCCCCCACTCCTTCACCTCTTTTTGCAGCTATAGCGTGAGATCTTCCGGGAAAATTTCAAAGATAACGCCTGCCTCCAGACGGATTCATACAAAGGTGTCAGAGTGACCGGCCGAAAAAAAAGAGTATCAGGCGAGGGTCAGGGTTCCTGCGATCCGCAGGTTTCCCCCCTCGAGGTAGGTGACGACTGCCTTTGATCCCGGAATATACACCAGTTCTTTTTCCATTTCAATGGTGACCTGATCTCCCGACACCGAAACGACGCGGGAAGGCTCGAACTGCATCCAGTGTCCGATATGGAGGACCATGCCCTCTGTGATGGGAGCCTTCCAGAAAGGTACCAGGTCGAGACGACCGCTGATCGTCGTCATGCTCCGCAGGGAGGAATCGTTGGAGAGCACATAGCCGCGGCCGAGTTCCTCAGCCTCGACGCTCTTGAGGGCCAGACCCACCCTATCGCCGGTCTCAGCATCTTCGAAATCGTCGTCATGTTTCTGGATGGACCTGACGATGGCGGTCTTTCCGATCGGGTGCACCTTCAGGTTGTCGTGCTTTTTGAGGTGGCCGTCGGCGACGCAGCCGAGAATGACGGTCCCGATCCCACGCACATTGAAGAAGTGGTCGATCGGGATGATGCAGGTCTTCTTCTGGTCGGCAAGCGAGCGTTCGATGCCGATCTGGTGTGCGGCGTCAAGGAGGCGCTCGCGCAGGGTGATCGGATCGTCCTCCACGTACTCGTAACCCTCCAGCACGGTCCCCTTCAGAAGGGGCCTGATCTGATCGGGTGAGACATAGTTCCTGAGGATCAGAAATCCTTTGCCGATTCCTGCGGCCTGAAGCATCAAGAGGTATTCGCCGAATGTCGCATTGAGTGCATCCACGACGACGACCGCAGCGTCTGCAAGTGATGCGGCATAGAAGAGCGGGGCCAGGCGCTCGGGGTATCTGGTCGGTTCGATAAAGGTGACCGTGTCTGCGCCTTTTTTCAGGTTGTAAAAGGTGATATCGGTGCTCGTCCCCTTCTTGCCGAGATCCTTCGCATACCCTGCGGGGCCGATTACCGCCACAGTGAGGTTTGCCATGGTTATCTATTGGCAGAAGAGCGGGATAATCCTTCTCAGAGCAGGGGGCGGGAGAAATTTTCAGCCTTCCATCTCCGCCGGCACAGGGCGATAGTTGTTTATACGCACCCCCCAGATCACGAACAGGGGTATGGAGATGGCCCGGCGACTCGTTGAAGCGGAAGGGTATGCTCTTCTTACAAAATACGGCATTCGAGTGCCGAAATATGCAGTCGCCGGGAGCAGAGATGAGGCCGGGGCGCTGGCGGATGCGATCGGCTACCCGGTCGTGCTCAAAGTCGTCTCACCGGAGATCGTTCACAAATCGGACGTAGGTGGAGTCAGGGCCGGGGTGAAGGATCGGAGCGGGGTCGAAGAGGCCTACGACGCCATCCTCGCCGCGGTCGCCGCCGCCGGTCAGGGCGCCGCCGTCACCGGCGTGATCGTCGAGGAGGAACTCCCTCCGGGTCTTGAATTCATCATCGGCGGGACGACAGATCCGGCGTTCGGCAAAGTGATCGCCGTCGGCGCAGGCGGCGTTCTCGTCGAACTCCTGGGCGACACCGCTTTCAGTCTTGTGCCGGTCTCTGAAGAGAGGATCAGGGAATTGATCCGCGGTCTGAAGGTCCACGCCCTGATCAGGGGCTACCGCGGGAGACCTCCCCTCGATGAGGACGCCCTCGTGCATGCGGCCCTTGCGGCCTCCCGCCTCTTTGCAGAGGAGGAGATCGGTGAGTTCGACATCAACCCCCTGATCCTGTACGAGAACGGCACCTGCGCCGTCGACGCCCGTTTCATCACCGGCAGAACACCCGAAACCCGGGGGGAGGAGCGGCCCTCATTTACGCTCCCGGTTCCCCGCACCATCGCCGTCGTCGGGGCGTCGTCGGATCCGAAGAAGATCGGGTATGCGATCATGAGAAACCTGCTCCACTTCAGGGGGCAGGTCTTCCCGGTAAACCCGAAGCATAAACAGGTCCTCGGCGTCCCGGCCTACCCCTCGGTCAGGGAGATCCCCGCAGACGTGGACATGGCCGTGATCGCCGTCCCCGCCCCCTTTGTTGCCGGGATCGTCAGGGAGTGCGGGGAGCGCGGGATCGACCTTGCCGTCATCGTCTCCGCAGGCTTCAGGGAGAGTGGGGACGAAGGGAAAGCGCGTGAAGAAGAGGTGATCAGGGCGGCGCAGTCGCACGGCGTCAGGGTGCTCGGCCCCAACTGCCTCGGGATCATGCTCCCGCACCTCGGCATAAACGCCACCTTCGATCCCATTTCACCAAAGCCCGGCCACCTTGGATTCCTCTCCCAGAGCGGGGCGGTGATCACGACGGTGGCCGACTGGAGCGTGCAGGCGGGCGTGGGATTCTCGGCGGTCGTCAGCGTCGGGAACCAGTCCGACCTGGGGTTTTCCGATCTCCTTGCGGCGATCGCCGACGACCCGCAGACCAGGGCGGCGATCCTGTACGTCGAGGAGATCAGGGACGGCAGACGGTTTTGTGAGGTTGCACAGGGCGTGACCACACGCCTCCCGGTGATCGCCGTCAAGTCCGGCGCATCGGCGAAGGGGAAGGCGGCCGCCTCTTCCCACACCGGATCGCTCGCGGGCTCCCATGCGATCTATGCCGCGGCGTTCAGGGAGGCCGGCGTGATCCTTGCAGGCTCCCTCGAAGAGGCCTTTCAGCTCGGTGAACTCCTCGCCTCCGAGGGGTATCCGGGAGGGGACCGGTGTTTCGTGATCTCGGGGGCAGGTGGATTTGCCGTGCTCGCATCCGACTATGCGGAGAAATACGGGGTTTCGCTCCCGCCCCTCCCTGAGATCATACGCCGGGAACTCGACGCCATCCTGCCCCCCATCTGGAACCGGTCAAACCCGATGGACATCATCGGCGACGGGGGGGCCGGGCGCTACGCGAAGGTCTTCGACATCATGATCGAGCACCAGGAGGCGTGGGACATCGCCGTCGTGGTCACGGTCCCCTCGGCCGTCCTCAACCCCGTCGAGATTGCCCACGAGATCGTCAGGTTCTCAAAGAAAACCGGGAAGATGGTGGTCTGCTCCCTTCTCGGCGGGGAGAGCGTGGGCGTGGCGGTGCGGATCCTCAAGGACAACTGTCTCCCGAACTTCCCTGAAATCGAAGACGCCTTCAGGGCGATCGGGAGCGCACTGGCCGTACAGCGGCGGGGAGCGGAGAGAGGGCCGGCATGCGACAGAGGGGAGGTGAAGCCATGACCGGCGCCGTGATGAAGCGCTCCCAGAAAGCGGGCCTCCCACCGGGTTCGCTCGTCTATGTCGGCGACGAGACGGCGGGCGGGATGACGATCGACGTCATCGACTATACCTGGGAGCGGATCGACGAGGTCCAGATCACCGATGCCGGGGACCTCGCCCCTTGCCGCGACAGCGACACGGTCACCTGGATCAACGTCACGGGCCTCCACGAGGTCGGAGCGGTCGAAAAAATCGGCGAGATATTCGGCCTCCACCCCCTCATCCTCGAGGACATCCTGAACACCGAACAGCGGCCCAAGATGGAGGACTACGACGACAAGATCTATGTCATCATGAAGATGATCGGCTATCTTGAGAATGGAAAGGTAGTGGACGAGCAGATCAGCCTTGTCCTCGGCGATCGCTACGTGATCTCGTTCCAGGAGAGGCCCGGCGACGTCTTCGACCCGGTGCGCGAGCGGATTCGGTCGCCGAAGTGGCGGGCGCGCCGACTCGGCTCCGATTATCTCGCCTACGCCCTCATCGACGCCATCGTCGACGACTATTTTCTGGTATTCGAGGCGTTCGGCGAGAGGATCGAGGCGGTCGACGACCAGATCATCGCCGATCCCGACCCGGACACGATCCGCTCCATCAGGGAACTGAGAAGGGAACTGATCTTTCTCAGAAAGAGTGTCTGGCCGATGCGTGAAGTTCTTTCCGTGCTTGAAAGGAGTGATTCTCCCCTGATAACGCACCAGACCCGCCTGTACCTGCGGGACGTCTACGACCACACCATACAGGTGATCGACACTCTCGAAACATACCGGGACATGGCGGCCGGCATGCTCGACATCTACCTCTCCAGCACGAGCAACAGGATGAACGAGGTGATGAAGGTGCTCACGATCATCGCCACCATCTTCATCCCCCTCAGCTTCATCGCCGGTGTCTTCGGCATGAACTTCAGGCAGATGCCCGAGCTGGAATGGGGTTACGGTTACCCGGCCTCCCTTGCCCTGATGGCCGCGGTCGCCCTCGTCATGCTCCTTTATTTCAGACGGAAACGATGGATTTAAAGGGAACACTGGGATCATGAAGAAAATACTGATCAACGCGCGAAAGGAGGACTATGAAAATCTCCTCCCCCTTCTCGACGAGACCTATCACGTGATCGTGCACGAGGACGGGATCTATCAGGTCAAACTCTTCGTGCCCGACAACGACCTCGACGCCTTCATCGAAAAAATAAAACCCGCAATCGACCTGCGCTATCGGGACAACCTCATCGAGGTCTCGTCACCCGATTTCGTCATCTCCCCGTACCTGACGAGGGCCGAAGAGAAGACCGGCGCACCCGAGAAAACGCCCATCGAAGAACTGCTCGACACCACGAAACCGTACCAGAAGATCGACGCCGGCAAGGTGGCCCTCACCTCGATCGCGGGCATCATCGCGCTGACCGGCCTCTTCCTCAACAACGTGGCGATCATCATCGGCGCCATGCTCCTCTCCCCCATCCTCGGACCCATCTACGGCTTCGCGATCAACATGGCGATCGGGAAGGTGCGAGACGGCATCCAGAGCATCGGCGTTCTTGCAGCGCTGCTCTCCTGCGTCTTCGTCCTTTCGGCCATGACTACCTTCGTCCTCAACCTCTTTGTGCCGCTTGCCATCACGCCCGAGATTCTCTCGCGGACCGAGGTCAGCCCGATCTATATCGTCATGGCAATCCTGCTGGGTTTTGCATCGGTGCTCGCCCTTGCAAGGGGGATGTCCGATCTGATCGCCGGCGTCGCCATCGCCGCCGCCCTGCTTCCCCCGACCGCCGTGATGGGGATTGCCCTCGTGCTCATGCAGGAAAACCTCCTCCCTTCGACTGTGCTCGTCCTCGAAAACGTCATCGGGATGGTCGCCGGGGCGCTGATCGCGACCCTCACGCTCAGGATAGGGCCGAGAGAGTATTATGAACAGATTGCAGCGCGCCGCTTCATTACCAGGACGGCGCTGCTGATCATCGTCCTCATCGCCGTCCTGCTCGCCCTCAGCATCTTCCTCGCCCCCCCCGCCTGAACGGCTGGAAAAGACGCAGAAAAGGGAGCGGAAAACGCAAGAAAAAAGATCTGATACCGGCCCTGAAGGGCCGTCAGCTGATATCCACCTTCTCCCCTGTGACCATATAATGGATCTTCTCGGCCATGGAACAGCAGTGATCGCCGCACCGTTCGAGGTAGCGGGCGATCATGACGTAGTCCATGCACCGGCCGATATTGCGCGGGTCTTCCATCATATAGGTGATCCCTTCCCTGAAGACCGAATAGCGGAGGTCGTCGACACGGTCGTCTCTCCCTGAAAAATCCGAGATCAGGGAGATGTCTCCAGATCGGTACGCCTCCAGCGTGTCGTCGATCATCGAGAATACGAGGTCCGCCATATAGGGGAGGTTGAGCATCCTGCCGAGGTGTCCGGAGGCGGCGAAGTCGGGGACGAGGATGGCGATGTCTTTCCCATACCTTCCGATGCGGTAGAGCGCCGTGTTCATTTTGAGGGTGCAGATGATTGTCCTGAGGTCCTGCGCCATCGGCTGGTGGAGGGCGATGAGCGTTAACAGTCGTTCATCGAAATAATCCGACCGGGCGGAGAGGATTTTTTTTCTGGCATTGACATCGGCCGCAAGATCGGTGTCCCCCGCCTTCAGCGCTTCAAAAGCGTCTTTCAGCATCAGCGTTGAGAACGTGCCGCACTCGCAGAACTCACGCTGCAGTTCTTTCAGTTCTTCGTGAAATTTTTCGCCCATCATATCACCTCAGCCGAAACGGCCGGTCACGTAGTTCTCGGTCAGTTGTTCACTGGGCGCCTCGAAGATCTGGGGGGTCTCGCCGAACTCGATCAGTTTTCCCAGGTACATAAAGCCGGTGTAATCGCTCGACCGCGCCGCCTGCTGCATATTGTGCGTCACCATGATCACGGTGTAGCGTTTTTTCAGATCCTTGACAAGATCCTCTATCTTCGCTGTTGCGATCGGGTCGAGGGCCGAACAGGGCTCGTCCATCAGGATCACCTCGGGCTCTACGGCCAGGGTTCGTGCGATGCAGAGCCGCTGCTGCTGCCCGCCGGAGAGGCCGAGCGCCGAGGCGTGAAGACGGTCCTTCACTTCGTCCCAGAGGGCGGCGTCCTTCAGGCTCTTTTCCACGATCGCGTCGAGAGTTTTTTTGTCCCTGACGCCGTGGACCCGCGGCCCGTAGGCGACGTTCTCGTAGATGGACTTCGGGAAGGGGTTGGGTTTCTGGAAGACCATCCCGATGCGTTTTCTGATCTCGACGACATCGGTGCGGGAGGAGGCGATGTCCTCGCCGTCATAGAGGATCTGCCCCTGCACCCGTGCATTGTCGACGAGGTCGTTCATGCGGTTGAAACACCGGATCAGGGTGGACTTCCCGCATCCGGACGGACCGATGAGGGCGGTCACCCGGTTGCGCGCGAAGGAGATGTCGATGTCCTGCAGCGCATGGTGATCGCCGTAGTAGAGGTTGAGGTCTTTTGTGCTGATGATTGCTGTTTCCGTCATATTCACCACCTGATGTTCTTCTGGTAGCGGCTCCGAACCCCGATGGCGACCGCGTAGATCGCGACCACCAGGATGAGAAGCACAAGCGCGGTGCCGTACTGGTTTTGCGTCGCCCCCGGCACGGTTGTCGCCAGGACGAAGAGATGATAGGGAAGGGCCATCACCGGTTCGAAGACCGAGGTCGGGAGGAAACGTTTGGAGAATACCGCAGCGGTAAAGAGAATCGGCGCCGTCTCCCCTGCAGCCCTGCCGATGGAGAGGATCGTGCCGGTGAGGATGCCCGGAACGGCCGGCGGGAGCACGACCCGGCTGATCGTCTGCCATTTCGTGGCACCGAGCGCGAGGCTTCCCTCCCGCACCGAAACCGGGACGCTCTTCAACGATTCCTCGGTCGTCCTGATGATCGTCGGGAGGACCATGAGGCCGAGCGTGATCATGCCGGCAAGGAGGGAGACCCCGAAGTTGAGGAAGATCACGAGGAAGGCAAAGCCGAAGAGGCCGAAGACGATCGAGGGCATGCCGTTGAGCAGATCGATCCCGGTTCTGATGACGCCGGTGACCCTGTTGCCGCCACGCGTGTATTCGGAGAGGTAGATCGCCGCCCCGATACCGACGGGTAGGGCGAAGGCGATCGCCCCTGCAACGAGGTAGAGGGTGCCGACGATGGCCGGGAATATGCCGCCGGCCCGCCCGAGGTCACGGGGCGGCTGGGTCAGGAACTCCCAGCTCAGCGCCGGCAGACCGTTGACCACGATATAGAGCAGGATGATCCCGAGGACGCAGAGGACGGCGGCGATTGCCCCCCACAGGAGGGCAAAGGCGATCTTCTGCGACACTCTGGGGGATATCCTATCTTTTGCATAGAGCAGCGCCGCCAGAGCTGCGATCAGGACGACGGCAGGGAGCGGTGGGAAGAGGAGAAATACGGCCGCGACCACCAGGACGGACAGAACGGCCCTGAACACCAGCCCGAGGCGTTCGTTGTCCGGTGAGATGTAACGGCGTTTCGAGACTTCGCCACTCTGTCTCGACCTGATGTGCTTCAGGATCCGGGCGGCAGAGAGGTTCACGATCAGGGTGATGACGAGCAGCACCACGGCGACGGCAAAGAGGGCGTTGTAGTGCAAACTCCCGACGGCGACCTCGCCCATCTCGATGCCGAGGGTGCCGGTCAGCGTCCTGACCGGCGATAGGAGGTTGGTGATGGGCTCCGGGATGATCGCCGCGTTGCCGCAGACCATGATCACGGCCATCGTCTCGCCGATCGCCCGGCCCATGCCGAGGATCACGGCCGCCGTGATCCCGGAGAGGGCCGACGGGACGAGGACGCGGCTGATCGTCTGCCAGCGGGTGGCGCCGAGGGCGAGCGATCCCTCCCTGAACATCCGCGGGACCATGGTCAGGGCGTCCTCCGAAACCGAGATAATGGTCGGGAGGGCCATGATGCCGAGAAGAATGGACCCCGCAAGCCAGCTCTCCCCGGAGGGGACGTCGAAGGTGACGCGCAGCCAGTCCGTCAGGATGATCAGGCCAAAAAAGCCGTACACCACGGAGGGGATACCGGCCAGCAGTTCGATCGCCGGCTTCGCCAGGGCCTTCACCTTTGACGACGCGAGCTCGGAGAGGTACACCGCACTCGCCAGGCCGAACGGCACGGCGATCGCCATCGCACCGAGGGTGACAAGAAGGGTGTCGACGATGAGGGGGAAGACCCCGTACGAGGGCGTTGTGCCGGTCGGGTTCCAGGTGCTCCCGGTGACAAAGTCCAGGACGCCGACGGTCTGGAAGAGCGGAATGGCATCTCTCAGCAGGAAAAATATGATGAAGAATACGCTGAGAACTGCAAATGATGCGGTAAGAAACCAGAGCCCCCTGATGAGCGATTCCTTCCAGTCATGCAAACGAAATCCGGACGGAAAACCGCCGGCCGATAGGGTCAGGATATCCTCTGACATCACGTGTTCACCGCCTGAAAGGGGGAAAATGGTGATCTGAAGGCCGGAGACACTCCGGCCGGTTCAGATGCTCGTTGAGCGGCGCTCTGCTCTCCTCTTCAGATGGAGACAAAGCCTTCCTCTTCGACGATCGCCTGACCCTCAGGGCTCAGGATGTAGTCGATGTAGGCCTTCGACAGGCCGGTGGCCTCGCCCTTCGTGAACATATTAAGGGTGCGGGCGATCGGGTACTCACCGCTGGTGACCGTTGCAATCGACGGTTCGATCAGGGTGCCGTCAACATCGATCTTCAGGGCCTTCACAGTGGTGTCGACATAGCCGAGGCCGACATAGCCGACAGCACCGGGCGTCTGTTCGACGGTCTGCTTCACCGCTCCGTTGGAGTTCTTATCGAGCTGCGTGCTGACGTAGTCTGTCCCTTCCATCACCTTCTCAGAGAAGAATTCCCGGGTGCCGGACGAACTGTCGCGGCCGATGACGACAATCGCCATGTCAGGACCGCCGAGCTCCTTCCAGTTCGTGATCTCGCCGGTATATACCGCCCTGACCTGCTCTATAGTGAGAGAGTTCACGGTGACCGCCGGGTTGACGATGACCGCGATCCCGTCACGCGCCACGACATGCTGGACGAGGTCGGGGTACTTCTCCTTCTCGGCATCTTTGAGATCGCGGGAGGCCATGCCGATATCGGCGGTCCCTTCACCAACTGCCTGGACACCGGCGCCCGAGCCGCCACCGCTCACCTGAATGTCGGCATAGGCGTTGGCGTCCATATAGGATTCAGCCGCCTTCTGCGCAATGGGGAGAACCGTTGTCGAACCGGCGACCGAGATACTCTGTGCCGTCTGAGCGGACGTAGTCACAGGAGTCTTTTCACCGCTGTTGCCGACGCACCCGGTGAAGAGCGTGGCAAAGACGAGGAGCGCCAGAGCCGGCGCGACAAGGAATCTGAGGTTTTTACTCTCCAATGGATTTCACCACTTAAATTTCGTCAGTGGCAGATATAATCCAATTCGAATTATTCTATATTTGAAAATAGGTACACAATATGATATTTATTAGAATATAGTTTACAGTAACGAATATATTATACCGGAGAACATATACTGAGCAATGGAAATCAGGAAAGTCCAGATCACCGGCGGCTCGTCATATATCGTCTCCCTCCCAAAGGATTGGGTAAAGGCATCAAGAATAGAAAAAAATGATCCGGTAGGCCTCATCGTCCAGCCGGACGGGACCCTCCTCATCACCCCGAAGATAGAAACAGAGGCGTTTCAGAGAAAAAAAGAGATGATGGTGAGCGCCACAACAGATCAGACCTATATCCTGCGCTGCCTCATCGGAGCATACATCTCGGGATATACTACGATCGTTCTCTCCGCTCAGGGGCGTCTGCCGCCCTCGATCAGGCTGCGCGTCAGGGAGTTCACCCAGATGGCGATCGGCCAGGAGGTCGTGGAGGAGACCGAGACCTCGATCACCATCAAAGACCTGCTGAACCCGTCCGAAATGCCGTTTCAAAATACGATTCGTAGAATGGCAGTCATCGTGAAAGCCATGCAGCAGGACGGGATCGATGCGCTGAAAAGCGGAAACATCGCGCTTGCCAGAGATGTCGTTGCGCGGGACAATGACGTCGACCGGCTCCAGTGGCTCATCGCCAGACAGTGCAATCTCCTGCTGGCCGACCCGAACCTTTCCAGAAAGATGGGGATCAGCTCCCAGATGGCGATGAACTATTTCCTGATCGCGCGGATCATCGAGCGTATCGGGGATCACGGGACGCGGATTGCAAAGAACGCGATCGAGTTCCATCAGGAGGGATCGAAGGGCGACGTGATCGAGATGATCGGCAATGCGAGCGAGACCGCGTCGAAGATCTTCGACCGGGCCATGGATTCGATGTTCGGCCAGGATCTGGAAGGGGCAAACGCAACGATAGAAGGCGTCGAGGACCTGGAAGTGCAGGCGAGAGCCATCAACAGGGCGGCGCTGGAGTTCGATGCGGCGACCGCGACCGCGATCGTATCGATATCGGACAGCATCCGGAGAATCGGTGAATATTCCGGCGACATTTGTGAAAACATCATCAACAACCTGATCAACGAGATCTAAACCGCTCAGGAAGCAAGATAAAAATATCAGAGGCACGGTATTTTTCCCGAGGGATATGATGGATGAGAGCAGGGTAGTGGAAATATCCGACACCACATGGGAGAAGGCGATCGAGCGTGGGACGCTCCCTGCCGTGGTGATGTTTTATAGCGAAACGTGCCCGTTTTGCAAGCAGATAGAGCCGTACTTCAGGCAGTTCGCCGGGGAGTTCGGGGAGAGGATCCTTTTCGCCCGCCTGAATGTCACCGAGAATCCCTGGACCATCGAACGCTATGCGGTGCGCCAGACGCCCACGTTCAAGTTCTTTTGCACGGGCAAACCGGTGCAGGAGATTATAGGAGCGGCATTTCCGGCCCTTCTCAGAAAGAATATCGAGGAATTTCTCAAGCATGGAGAGGGGTGCGCCCGGAGCAGCACCGAGATCGATTATGAGATCACCGGTTATGGATAAGGGAGAGCAGGGAAAGGAGCCCGGAGCAGAGCGTCAGGGAGATCGATGACCCCGCCCTGACGGCAATCGGGGAGGTTATAATTGTATAAAATGAATAAAAAAGAAGAATTAAAGATCCATTCATAATCCTGGCCACCAGGCCAAAATAGGAATTATTAAATATCATTAAATTTAACTGCTATATAGGAGGATACAACCGTCTCAGGCGACACGTCCCCCCCGTAAACATGTGTCTTTTTTCTGAGACGATCTGTCCCTCCCTTTTCTAACATTCCCGATGAAGTATCGTAGATTGCCTCCGGGTTGCGGATCGCAGCCACGTCAAATCTACGGCGGTACCCGATACCGAACCGCTCCTTCCGCCGCACCCATAAGGAGATATTACTGCATCAGGAGATTCCTTCTGCCTGCTATTCCCGATGCCGTCGATACAGATCCTTCGTTTTTCTATTTGCCCGACATCCATAAGCCAGAACAGGGAGAACAGACATCGCCCACATACAATAACATTATATAGTAGTTCATGCTGTATTGGCTCTTGGGGGACACATGAAAGGCCTTATTCTCTCCGGCGGCCACGGCATCAGACTGAGACCGCTGACGTACTCACAGCAGAAACAACTGATTCCAATCGCCAACAAGCCTATCCTCTTCTACTGCATCCAGGACCTCATCGACGCCGGGATCCACTCTATCGGCATCGTCGTGGGGCCGAACAAGGAGCAGGTGATCAGCGAGGTGACGGCGCAGGATTGGGATGCCGAGTTCGAGTTTATCACCCAGGACACGCCGGGAGGACTGGCCCACGCGGTGAAAATCTCCAGAACGTTTCTGGGGGATGATCGGTTCATCATGTACCTCGGGGACAACATCCTTCTCGGAGGGGTAAAAAGATTCGTAGACGATTTCAGGAGGTCGCAGGCGAAAGCCAGCCTGCTTCTGACAAAGGTCGAGCACCCAGAACAATACGGGGTCGCCCTCGTCGACGAGCAGAAGAAGGTGATCCTCCAGCTCCTTGAAAAGCCGAAAAACCCTCCGTCAAACCTCTGCATCGTCGGCATTTACGGTCTGACGCCTGACATTTTCGAGGCGATCGAGAGGATAAAACCGTCGTGGAGAGGAGAACTGGAGATCACCGACGCCCTCCACTGGCTGATCCTGCATGGCCACCCGGTGACCTACGACCTCGTCAGCGGATGGTGGAAAGACACCGGAAAGCCTGAAGATCTCATCGATGCGAACCGCCTGGTTCTCGATGCCCTCCCTGCCATGAACGGGAACGGGATCTGCATGGGAACGGTCGAAAACAGCACCGTCTCGGGAAGGTGCAGGATCGGCAAAAACACAGTCATCAAGGACAGTTCGGTGATCAGGGGCCCGGTGATCATCGGGGACGACTGCACCATATCAAACACCTATCTCGGTCCGTACACAAGCATCGGCAACGGCTCCTCCCTCTCCAATACGGAGATCGAGGACTCCATCGTCATGGAGGGGTCGGTGATCTCCAATGCCGACCGGATCGTCGAGAGCCTCATCGGCAAGAACGTCACCATCGGAAGAGACGGCCGCCTTCCTGCAGGGAGGAAGTTCGTGATCGGGGACAACTCAAACGTAACAATCTGAATCAGAGGTACGCCCATGAAAATCGTCATTACCGGAGGGGCCGGATTTATCGGCTGTAATTTTGTCAGGCACATGCTGGACCGCCATCCCGATAGCGAGATTGTCGTACTGGACAAACTGACGTACGCGGGGAGACTGGAAAATCTGGATGAGGTATTAGATCGTATCACCTTCATCCGGGGAGATATCTGCTCACAAGATGATGTGCGCCGGATCGGCGACTGCGACGTCCTCTTCAACTTCGCCGCCGAGACACATGTGGACAGGTCCATCAACGACGCGGGAGTGTTCGTCCGCACCGACGTGATCGGAACGCACACGCTTCTCGAACATGCCCGAACCCACGACGTCGGTCGTTTCGTCCAGATCAGCACCGACGAAGTCTACGGGAGCGTGGCATCAGGTCATTCACGTGAGGGCGACATCATGCAGCCGTCTTCACCGTATTCGGCCAGTAAAGCCGGGGCTGAGATGCTTGTTACGGCATACGCCACGACATACGGTCTGGACACCGTGATCACGCGGAGTTCCAACAATTTCGGCCCCTACCAGTATCCGGAAAAACTCATCCCGGTCCTGATCCTGCGGGCGCTCCAGGACAAAACCCTCCCCATCTATGGAAACGGGATGAACGTGCGCGACTGGATCTATGTGATCGACAACTGCGAGGGCATCGCCCTTGCCGGAGAACAGGGAAAATCGGGCGAGGCCTACAATATCGGCGGCGGGAACGAGCGGACAAACCTCGACATCGCCCGCACGATCCTCTCAATACTCGGAAAACCCGAATCGCTCATCGAACACGTGACCGACAGGCTTGGCCACGACCTGCGCTACGCCCTCGACTGCTCGAAGATGCGGGAGATGGGATGGAAACCGCAGTACCTCTTTATGGACGCCCTTGAACTCACATGCGCATGGTACGCGCGAAACAAAGACTGGTATGCGCCGCTTGTCGCGGCAGCATCCTGACGCATTTTTTCCGGGATGAGCAGGGGACGGCAGGCCCCTCTCCGCGGCGAACCGTCCTGCAGGCATACAAATACGTGATCCCGCATCCAAAAATTATGGATGGTTATGCAGCAGATCGACAGGATCGCCTCCGTGATCGCATCCTATGCCTCAGAACGCGACGAACTCTGTGCGTACCCGCTGGAGGACCTCGTCGACATCATCAGGGACGTCGGTTTCTCGTGCACCTGCTGCGGTAGATGCTGCACCCGTGAGTTCAATGATCATGTCTTTCTCCTCGAAGAGGACGCGGAGAAGATGCTGGCACGGGATGCCGGCGCACTGATGCCCGCCCCATATTTCGAGTTCTGCGATCAACACGGCCGCTTTTACGTCCCGGGTTATGCGCTCAGGACGCAACAGGACGGAAAGTGTGTCTTTTTATCGGACAACCGCTGCACGATCTATGATCAACGGATGAGCATCTGCAGGGTCTATCCGTACATGCTCCACAGGGAGGAGGATGAAGAGGGAAACATTGACTGGAGACAGATCAGCGGGCTCAATCTTCACGGGGAATATGGAACTGAGATCAACGCCGATGAGGCAGAGAGAATCGCGCGTGAGGTGATCGCGTACGAGAAGGCGTTTCTTAACCAGGAAATAGCGTTTCTGGAAACCCTCAAGGCTTATTTCTCGACGAACAGCCTCAGGCACGTACAGAAGATCTACGACCGGCAGATGTCACGCTTCAACAAAGGAGAGGATGTTGCAGTGATGGTGTATTTCAGGGGCGGGTTTGCCCGGGCGACCGCACGGGGTGCAGATTACGGCATCGTCCCGACGGTCCGGGGAAAAAAGCGCTGAGCAGGCGGATCGATCTCTCCCTCATCAGGGACGGTGCCGCGAGGGCGGGACCATCGCCATGTTTTTTATCAGAAACGACAAACATAATGATGCATCATGCCCCAGTGGCTTAGCGGTATAGCGGCTGACTTGTAATCAGCAGGTCCCGAGTTCAAATCTCGGCTGGGGCTTGAAGAAGCCCATTTCTCAAGCCCTTTTCAAAAATAAGGCCATTTTGACCATATTCGAGAAAAAAAGATCTGTGAAAATTTCATTGGACTGCGCCCTGCGGGATAGTCTACGTTTGATGAAATAACTCTTTTGGTCTGCCCATTAAAGACGGCGGATCATTTGTTTTTAATGATCATACATTGGATCTGTCGCCCGGTCGATCGCCGGCGCGCTTTCACGCCACAATCTAACACCTGGAGAGAGAGAACGGGAGAGTACCGCCTCTGAATGGGTTGATGGATTGATCCGCGTCACTGAATCCATCGATCTTACAGATGTCTCCGCAGGAGTTCTTAGATTTTAATCCAACAAATTTTAATCATTTTTTTCGTAATTGCAATTGGTGACGGGCGTTCGTCTTCACTCGCGCCGTTTCTCTCTGCTCGCTTCAGACCGACACCCCCTGTTCCGTGCATTGCCCTGCCATCGGAACGCCCGCGCGGCCTTCCCCCCTCGCTCAGGCCACACCGGCTCCCCTCTCCCTCGCGCCGCACCGTGCCACGGCACCGTGCTCCGCTCGGCCCGACATTCTCCCTCAGGGGATGGGCGAGCATCCCCTTCGGGTGAAGTCGGCATCTCCCGCCCGCTCCCCATCGGTCGCTCCTCCCTCCGGGCAGTCTGCTACGATAGAGGAGGACGGAGGGCGGCGGTCGGTGCGCCGCGAGGTCACGAGCAAGCACGGGCCGCCGGCGGGGGCGGGCGGCGGGATAGACCGTCGCCGGGCCGGAGCGTGAGCGAGTGCCCGGCTGCGATGAGCACAGCGCAGGCGTCCCCCCGACCTGGGCGCCGTGA
>Ga0068711_1000757_pt1 | contig 23252 bp, 22 predicted proteins | sample MTBAKMMethaMetaG_FD_62224 | JGI IMG/M metagenome (GOLD analysis project Ga0068711, IMG submission 62224) | Enrichment culture microbial communities from Arthur Kill intertidal strait, New Jersey, USA, that are MTBE-degrading - MTBE-AKM (Arthur... | ecosystem: Environmental > Aquatic > Marine >...
CCTCTTCCTTGGTAAGGACGTACACCTGCGCTTTGAATTTCGTGTGAGGGGTAATGGAACCGGGTTTCGCGACAACCTGCCCCCGTTCGACGTCTTCCCTCTTGGTTCCCCTCAGGAGGACACCAATATCGTCACCGGCCCTTCCCTCGTCGAGGGTCTTCCGGAACATCTCAACGCCGGTGCATACCGTCTTGAAGGTCGGCCTGATCCCCACGATCTCCACCTCGTCGCCCGTCTTGACAATCCCTCTGTCGACACGACCGGTCACCACCGTCCCGCGTCCGGAGATGGTAAAGACATCGCCAACGGGCATGAGGAAGGGCTTCTCGAGATCTCGAACGGGCTCCGGGATATACGCATCGACGGCGTCCATGAGCTCCCAGATGCATTTCACATCTTCGGAATTCGAATCGTCGCTCTCCAGGGCCTTCAGAGCCGAACCCCTGATAATGGGAAGATCGTCGCCGGGGAATTCGTAAGCCGTCAGCAGTTCCCTGAGCTCCAGTTCGACGAGATCAAGGAGTTCGGGATCATCGACGAGATCAACCTTGTTCATGAAGACAACAATATACGGCACCTGCACCTGGCGGGCGAGGAGTATGTGCTCTCTCGTCTGCGGCATGGGGCCGTCCGAGGCAGCCACCACGAGGATGGTCCCATCCATATGAGCGGCGCCCGATATCATGTTCTTGATGTAGTCGGCGTGGCCGGGGCAGTCGACATGGGCATAGTGCCTCTTGTCGGTCTGGTATTCGACGTGCGCGATGTTGATGGTAACCCCTCGTTCCTTTTCCTCGGGGGCGTTATCAATCGAATCAAAGGGCATGAATTCGGCCAGACCCTTGGAGGCCAGATGCTTCGTTATAGCTGCAGTCAATGTGGTCTTCCCGTGATCCACATGCCCGATCGTTCCGATATTTAAATGCGGCTTAGTCCTTTCAAATTTCTTCTTTGCCATAACCATTACCTCCCTTATTTAAAAATGGTCACCTGATTCCCCTTCAATCTGTTTCTTTATCCACGCCCGCAAGATGTCCCGTTTCAGTTATCCATATTCCCCACAATATGTCGAACCCCGGCCGAAGGCCGCTGTCTCTTTTAAAATCGGTAATGGGCGAAGGCCTTGTTTGCCTCGGCCATCTTGTGGGTGTCTTCCCTCTTCTTCACCGATGCCCCCCGCCCCGAAGCAGCATCCATAAACTCAGCCGCCAGCTTCTCCTGCATGCTCTTGCCGACCCGGGACTGGGCATTCCCTATCAGCCACCTGATCGCCAGGGCCATTCTCCTCGCCGGTGCGACCTCCGTGGGAACCTGATAGGTGGCGCCGCCTATCCGTCTCGATTTCACCTCCAGGACGGGTTTGACATTATCCATCGCCTTTTCAAAGACCTCGAGAGGCGCCTCCTTCGTCTTGTCCTCCATGATATCAAAGGCACCGTAGAGTATCGACTCGGCGACGCTCTTTTTCCCCCTCTTCAAAAGATTATTGATAAACTGCGCCACCAAGACACTGCTGTACTTGGGATCTGGCAGTATTTTTCTCTTTGTCACTTCTCTTCTGCGCGGCATATCGTTATCCCTATCCCTGTCTACTTTGGTCTCTTGGAGCCGTACTTCGACCTGCCCTGCTTCCTGTCCTGCACTCCGACCGCATCGAGCGAACCCCGTACGATGTGATACCTGACGCCGGGAAGATCCTTGACCCTGCCACCCCTGACGAGAACGACCGAGTGTTCCTGAAGATTGTGCCCTATCCCCGGGATATACGACGTGACCTCATACCCGCTGGTAAGACGGACCCTTGCCACCTTTCTCAGGGCGGAATTCGGCTTTTTCGGCGTCGTCGTATATACCCTTACACATACGCCTCTCCTCTGGGGGCAACTGACAAGGGCAGGGGCCGACGTCTTCTTCTTTACCTTTGATCTGCCCTTCCGTATCAACTGGTTTATCGTAGGCATTACTCCTCCCGAAATCCTTCCCGCTCAATCCCCTAAAAACCGCACTATTCCTGCGGTAGCAAAGTAGCGGTTTGTATCAATTCACGACCTGACTGTCAAGGCTTTTCTCTATGTCTTCCTCATTTATTTGCTGATTTTCAGGAATCAGATTTTCGTCCTCAACAACTATCCCCAGCTTCTTATATATGGGCAATCCCGTACCTGCAGGAATCAAACGCCCCATGATCACATTTTCCTTGAGCCCCCGGAGATAATCCACCTTCCCGGAGAGAGCGGCCTCCGTAAGCACCCGTGTGGTTTCCTGGAAAGATGCCGCGGAGATAAAGCTGTCGGTGTGGAGTGACGCCTTGGTGATCCCCAGGAGCACGGGGACGGCGGTGGCCGGCTTTCCTCCCCGCTCAATCGCCTCTTCGTTCTCTTCCTCGAAGGTGTTCCTATCCACCTGTTCATCCACGAGGAAGGCGGTGTCGCCGGAATCCGTTACCCGCACCTTTCGGAGCATCTGCCGCACGATAATCTCTATATGCTTGTCATTGATCTTGACACCCTGCAGGCGGTATACCTCCTGCACCTCGTCGACCAGGTAACTGGCCAGCTCCTTTTCACCCTTGATCGTCAGGATATCATGAGGATTACTCGACCCGTCCATCAGTGCCTGACCTGCCACGACCCGGTCGCCCTCCTGAACGCTGATATACCGTCCCCGGGTGATCAGATACTCTCTCGCTTCCCCCACGTCGGGGGTCACGACGATCTTTCTTTTCCCCTTGGTATCTTCGCCGTATGAAACCTCCCCGTCTATCTCGGCTATAACGGCGTACTCCTTCGGCTTTCGCGCTTCAAAAAGTTCGGCGACACGGGGCAGCCCCCCGGTGATATCCTTCGTTTTGGTAGTCTCACGGGGGATCTTCGCGATAATATCACCCGCCTTGACGGTGTCACCTTCCGAGACACCGATGTTCGCTCCGACCGGCAACAGGTGCCGTGCGATTGTGTTGGTTCCCGGGACCCTGGCCGTTTTCCCGTCCTTGTCCTTGATCGAAACCCGGGGGCGCAGATCAGCGGCCCGGTATTCGACGATGACCTTCCTCGAAAGACCGGTGACCTCGTCAACCTGCTCCTGCATGGTCTTCCCTTCGATGATATCTCCAAACTTGATCGACCCGTCGACCTCGGAGAGGATCGGGATCGAATAGGGGTCCCACTGAGCGATCAGGGTGCCCGCCGTAACCTCCTGCCCTTCGGCAACCCTCAGGTTCGCCCCGTAGGGAACGGAATATTTCCCACGGTTCCTCCCCTCCTGGTCCAGGACGTGGACCTCTCCTTTCCTGCTCATGACGACGGCTCCGCCGTCCTTACCCGCAGCAGTGTTGAGATCGACAAATTTCAGTATCCCGTCATGTCTCGCCTCCAGGGTGGAGTGTTCCTCAAATTTTGCAGTACCCCCGATATGGAAGGTCCTCATGGTCAGCTGGGTCCCCGGTTCGCCAATCGACTGTGCCGCGATAATACCGACCGCCTCGCCGATATTGACCAGATGCCCGTGCGCCAGATCTCTCCCATAGCACCGTGCGCAGACACCATGCTTCGATTTGCAGGTGAGGGCTGATCGTATCAGGACCCTCCCCAGCCCCGCCTTATCGATCTTTTCCGCGAGTGCCTCGTCGATCTCTTGATTTGCCTTCACCAAGACCTCTCCGGTAAAGGGGTCCTCTATATCCTCCAGGGCCACTCTCCCCAGGACACGCTCACCCGCCGTCTCTATGATCTCTCCGCCTTCAACCAAGGCTGAGACGTAGATTCCATCAAGCGTTCCGCAATCCGTTTCGGAGATGACGCTGTCCTGCGCCACATCGACAAGCCTCCTCGTCAGATACCCGGAATTCGCCGTCTTCAGAGCGGTGTCGGCGAGCCCCTTTCTGGCACCGTGCGTAGAGATAAAGTACTCCAGAACCGTCAGCCCTTCCCTGAAATTGGCAGTGATGGGCGTCTCGATAATCTCTCCGGACGGCTTTGCCATGAGTCCCCTCATTCCGGCAAGCTGCCGCGTCTGTGCGGCGCTGCCCCGGGCACCGGAATCGGCCATCATATAGATCGAGTTGAAGCTCTCCACCTTGGCCTTTTCGCCGCCAGGTCCCTCGATCTCTTCGGTCCCGATATTCCGCAGCATGTCGTTGGCAACCTTCTCCGTGGCATGAGCCCAGATATCGATGACCTTATTATACCGTTCGCCATCGGTGATCAGACCATCCATGTATTGTTTCTGGATCTCGAAGACATCCCTCTGGGCCTTGTCGACGATGTCATTCTTGCTCTCGGGGATGGCAAGATCGCCTATGGCGATCGACAGGCCGGAGAGCGTGGCATACTTGTAGCCGAGATCCTTGAGCCGGTCCGCGAGGATCACCGTCGTCTTTGCCCCGGCGTACCGGTAACAGTAATCGATCAGGTTCGCTATCTCCTTCTTATTGATCACCTTGTTGATAAAGGTGAAGGGAATGCCCTCGGGGATGATCTCGTACAGCAGGACCCTGCCGACGGTCGTGTCGACCAGCTGCCCTTCCATTCTGACCTTGATCCGGGCGTGGAGATCAACCGTCTCCGTATCGTACGCGCTCCTCACCTCGTCGGGCCCGGAGAAGACCATACCTTCCCCTTTGACATACTCGCGCGATCTCGTCATGTAGTATATCCCGAGCACCATATCCTGGCTGGGAACAATGATCGGTTTCCCGTTGGCGGGGGAGAGGATGTTGTTGGTGGACATCATGAGACACCGTGCCTCTACCTGGGCTTCCACCGACAGGGGCACATGCACCGCCATCTGATCGCCATCGAAGTCCGCGTTGAACGCTGCGCACACCAGGGGGTGGAGCTGCAGTGCTTTTCCCTCGATCAGGATCGGCTCAAAGGCCTGGATCCCCAGCCTGTGGAGGGTCGGCGCCCTGTTCAGCAGCACCGGGTACTCCCGAACGACCTCATCCAGGGCATCCCATACCTCCGGGCCCTCCTTCTCGACCATCTTCTTTGCGCTCTTGACGGTCGTCACATACCCCTTCTCTTCCAGTCGGTTGTAGATAAAGGGCTTGAACAATTCCAGCGCCATCTTCTTGGGAAGCCCGCACTGGTGCAGCCGAAGATCCGGTCCCACAGTGATGACGGACCGCCCCGAGTAATCGACCCGCTTGCCGAGGAGATTCTGCCTGAATCGTCCCTGCTTCCCCTTGAGCATATCTGACAGGGACTTGAGCGGCCGCTTGTTGGAACCCGTGACCGCACGGCCGCGCCTCCCGTTGTCGAACAGGCAGTCCACCGCCTCCTGGAGCATCCTCTTCTCATTCCGTATGATGATCTCCGGGGCATTGAGCTCCAGGAGCCGTTTCAGACGATTGTTCCGGTTTATGACCCTTCGGTAGAGATCGTTGAGGTCAGATGTAGCGAAACGCCCGCCGTCCAGAGGAACCAGTGGCCTCAGATCGGGGGGGATGACCGGAAGCACCGTCAGGATCATCCACTCCGGTCTGTTCCCTGACTTTCTGAGCGTCTCAACGACCTTCAATCGTTTCGCGACCTTTGTCTTTTTCGTGGCCGAGGTCGCCTCTCGCAACTCTATCCGGAGTTCATTATCCAGCTCTTCCAGATTGATCTCTTCCAGAAGCTTCCTGATAGCCTCCGCGCCGATCCCCGCCTGAAAGGCATCCTCCCCATATTCGTCCACCAGTTCCAGATACCGGTCTTCCGAGAGGAGTTCCTTTTTCTGCAGAGGGGTATTTTTCGGATCGATGACGATCCACGACTCAAAGTACAGTACCCGTTCCAGTTCCTTCAGGGTGAGATCCAAGACATTCCCGATCCTGCTGGGCAGACTCTTGAGAAACCAGATATGCGCCACCGGCGATGCGAGGGTGATGTGCCCCATCCGCTCCCGGCGTACCTTCGACTGGATAACCTCAACGCCGCATTTCTCGCAGACCATACCCCGGTGTTTCATCCGCTTATAGCGGCCGCAGAGACATTCGTAGTCCTTGACAGGCCCGAAGATCTTCGCGCAGAACAGACCGTCTCTCTCGGGCTTGAAAGTCCGGTAGTTGATCGTCTCAGACTTCTTGACCTCACCGCAAGACCACGAGATTATCGTCTCCGGTGACGTCAATGACACCTTGATGGCATTGAACCTCACAGGATCCTTGGGTTTCTCAAAAAAACCATAGATATCTTCCACTCGATATCACTCCCTTTTTTCTAATAGGTTCCGAGGATCTCTTACACATCCTCTATCAATTCAACATTAATGGCCAGGCCCTGCAGTTCCTTGACCAGCACGTTGAAGGATTCGGGCAGTCCGGGCTCCAGGGTATGTTCCCCCTTGACGATCGCCTCGTACATTCTCGTCCTCCCCGCCACGTCATCCGCCTTGACGGTGAGAAATTCCTGCAGTGCGTAGGCGGCACCGTAGGCCTCAATGGCCCAGACCTCCATCTCACCCAGTCTCTGACCACCGAACTGCGCCTTTCCTCCCAGCGGTTGCTGGGTAACCAGGGAGTAAGGACCGATGGACCGAGCATGTATCTTGTCGTCGACAAGGTGGTGGAGCTTCATCATGTAGATCATCCCTACAGTTACCGACTGATCGAAGGGCTCTCCTGTCCGGCCGTCGTAGAGTCTCGTCTGACCAGTCTCCGGCAGACCGGCCGATTTGAGCATGCCCTTGATCTCCTCCTCATGGGCTCCATCAAAGACCGGCGTCGCCACGGGGACCCCCTTTTCCAGTCTGCGGGCGAATCTCCTGATCTCGTCGTCGGTCGCCCCGTCAACGAAGGTGTTAAACTCCGGGGAGTCGTACATGCTCTTCAGCTCTTTTCTCACCACGTCCATGCCGGATCCGTTCAGGATATCCTGAATCTTTTCACCCAATCCCTTGGCCGCCCACCCAAGATGGGTTTCGAGGATCTGACCGACATTCATACGTGACGGCACGCCGAGGGGATTCAGGACGATATCGACCGGGGTTCCGTCCTCGAAGAAGGGCATGTCCTCCTCCGGGAGTATCCTCGAGAGCACCCCCTTGTTACCGTGTCTTCCCGCCATCTTGTCGCCGACGGAGAGCTTCCGCTTGATGGCGACATATACCTTGACCAGCTTGATCACGCCGGGCGGCAGTTCGTCCCCCGTCTTCAGTTTTTCCACCTTCTCCGCAAAGAAGGTCTCGACGCTCTCGATGCGCTCGGCGAGACCCGCAAGCAGGGCCCGCACCTTCTCTTCCGTCTCGTAATCGTCAAGGGTGATATCCCTCCAGAACCTGAAGGGGATATTCGCAAGGGCCTCCCGTGTAATGGCTTCTCCCTTCTTCAGAAGGACCTTCCTGCCGTTCGGATCGGCCAGTTTTGAGGCGGAGGTCTTCCCTGCCAGCAGTTCTGAGATCTTTTTCTCCACATTTTCGGTGATGATCCTGATCTCATCATCCCGGTCCTTCAGGAGGGCTTCGATTTCCTCATCTTCTATCTCTTTGGATCTGCTGTCCTTATCGGCTCCCTTACGGGTAAAGATCTTGGCATCGATCACCACGCCGTCGACACCGGGTGGAACCCGGAGAGAGGTATCCCTGACATCACCGGCCTTTTCTCCGAATATGGCCCTCAGCAGCTTTTCCTCCGGTGACAACTGGGTTTCACCCTTCGGTGTGACCTTTCCGACAAGGATATCCCCCGCCTTGACCGACGCACCCATCCTGACGATACCGCTCTCATCAAGATTCCTCAGGGCATCCTCTCCCACGTTGGGGATGTCCCGCGTGACCTCTTCCTTGCCCAGTTTGGTGTCTCTCGCCACTGTTTCGAACTCTTCTATGTGGACGGAGGTATAGATATCATCCTTCGCGATTCTCTCGCTGATCAGGATGGAATCTTCATAGTTGTATCCACCCCACGGCATGAAGGCGACCATCACATTCCTTCCCAGCGCCAGTTCTCCGTTATCGGTAGCCGGGCCGTCCGCGATGATGTCTCCTTTCTTGACCCTGTTCCCCTTTTCCACGACGGGTTTGTGATTGAAACAGGTATTCTGGTTTGAGCGCTGATACTTGGTCAGGTTGTAGATATCGACACCGATATCGGACGCAGCCAGATCTCTGACATCACGCCTGATCACAACCCTCGACGCATCAACATCCTCCACAATCCCGGATTCCTTTGCCACGATGACGGCCCCTGAATCCCGGGCGACAACCGACCCCATACCGGTCCCCACGAGGGGGGCCTCCGGCTTGAGCAGCGGAACGGCCTGACGCTGCATATTTGATCCCATCAGGGCCCGGTTAGCGTCATCATGTTCCAGGAAGGGGATCAACCCGGCGGCAACCGAGACAAGCTGACTGGGGGATACGTCCATCAGATCGACCTCCCCGGGACTGACGGTTACGTAATTCCCGCTCTTCCGTGCCGTGATGAGATCCCCGATGAATTTTCCCTTTGCGTCAATGGGGACGTTCGCCTGCGCGATGATATAGTCTTCTTCCTCCGTCGCAGTGAGATACCGGATCTCATCAAGGACCTTCCCGTGCTTCACCACCCGGTACGGGGTCTCTATAAAACCGAAGGCGTTGACCCGGGCGTATGCGCTGAGGGATACGATCAGACCGATGTTGGGACCTTCCGGCGTCTCGACAGGACACACACGTCCGTAATGGGTATTGTGGACATCCCGCACCTCGAACCCCGCCCGCTCACGGGTAAGCCCCCCGGGACCGAGGGCCGACAGTCTCCTCTTGTGCGTGATCTCGGAGAGGGGGTTGGTCTGATCCATAAACTGGGACAGCTGGCTGCTCCCGAAGAATTCGTTGACCACTGCGGTCACCGGTTTCGCATTGATGAGATCATGCGGCATCATCGTTTCTATATCGAGGAGATTCATCTTCTCCTTGATGGCACGTTCCATCCTCACCAGGCCGATCCGGTACTGGTTTTCGATCAGTTCTCCCACGGATCTGATTCTCCGGTTCCCCAGGTGATCGATGTCATCGACGCTGTACTCGGGCACACCGTTCTTCAGATTAATAAGGTATCTCACCGCCTCCATGGCATCCTCCCGACGGAGGACGGTCATATCGGACGGCACATTCATGCGAAGCTTGTAGTTCATCTTCACCCGTCCGACATCGGAGAGGTCATAACTGTCGTTACTGAAGAAGAGACTGTTGAAAAACCGATGGGCGGTTTCAATCGAAGGGGGGTTGCTGGGTCTCAGTCTCCGGTATATGTCAATAACGGCGTCCTCTTGGGACTCGATCTTGTCGATGAGCATGGTGTTGCGGATATAGGCATTCGTTCCCTCCTCATCGAGCTGAATCAGTTTGACCTCCGTGATTCCCCTTTCGTAGAGGAGATTCACGCCATCCTCGTTCAGTTCATCGTTGCATTTCAGGAGGACTTCACCGGTTGAGGCATCGGCCACGTCCGCAGCAAGAACCCTGCCCACAAGGTAATCCCTGCCCACATCCAGACGGTCCATTCCCATATCCTCAACCTTCTTCAGGAAGGCCTTGGAAATCTTCCTTCCTTTCTTGAGGAGTATCTCTCCGGTCTTTGAATCCTTGATATCTTCGGGCAGTCTCTCGCCGATCAGGTTATCATCCACGATCAGGAAAACGCGGTCGCTACTGATGACGACCTTCTCAATATTGTAAAAATACGCCATCAGTTCTTCCGCCGAATATCCCATAGCCTTGAGGAGGACCGTGACCGGCATCTTCCTCCTCCTGTCCACCCTGGCGAAAAGAATGTCCTTCGGATCGAATTCAAGATCAAGCCACGAACCCCGTATGGGGATCACTCTCGCCGAATAGATCAGTTTCCCGCTGACATGGGTCTTCCCCTTGTCGTGGCCGAAGAAGATCCCCGGCGAACGGTGCAGCTGACTGACGATGACCCGTTCGGTACCGTTGATGTTGAAGGTTCCCTTTTCGGTCATGAGCGGAATCTCGCCGAAGTATATCTCCTGCTCCTTGATATCGCGTATCGTCCTCTGTTCGCTGCCGCGGCCGTTATTGTCAAAGACAACCAGCCGGACCACGACCCGCAGGGGAGCGTTATAGGTCATTCCCCGTTGCGTACATTCTCGGACATCGTAGCGGGCATTACCTATCCTATAGCTGACGAATTCCAGGGAACATTTCCCGCTGAAATCGACAATGGGGAAGACACTCTTAAAGGCCCCCTGAAGACCGAAGTTCCCCCTCTTTTCAGGTTCCACGTCGGCCTGGAGGAATTTCTCATAGGACTTTCGCTGAATTTCTATGAGATCGGGTATCTCTACTATCTTCTTGATGCGGCCAAAACTTTTTCTATGCGTACCCATAGTGATCCTTATAATGGTCTACCCTGCAGAAAAGAGAGAAGCCAGAATAGAAAGATCCTTTCCGACCTCTGGCTTCCACTCACACCATTGAATCTCCTTGTAACGTGCAACGACGGACGCTGTTACTTGATCTCTACCGTTGCGCCTACTTCTTCCAGTTTCTTCTTTATCTCCTCGGCCTCGTCCTTCGACACACCCTCTTTAACGGGCTTGGGAACACCCTCAACGAGGTCCTTGGCCTCTTTCAACCCCAGCCCCGTCACGGCCCGGGCGACCTTGATCACCTGGATCTTCTGGTCACCGAACCCTGTGAGAATAACGCTGAAGTCCGTCTTTTCCTCCGCCGGTCCGGCCGCCGCCGCTGCAGGTCCGGCCGCCGCTACCGCCGCCATCGGGGCCGCCGCGGAGACACCAAACTTCTCTTCCAGTTCCTTCACCATCTCAGACAGTTCAAGAACCGTCATATTTTCGATAAAACTGATAACCTCTTCCTTCGTGATCTTTTTTGCTGTTGCCATTGTTCGCTCTATCCTTTCCTGTATCTCTAATTGTTCTCTTTGTTCTGCCTGTGAGCCTCAAGTACCTGCACGAACCCCCGAGGAACCGCGCTCAGGACGGTGACCAACTGGGTCTGCACCCCTACCAACAGAGAGAGGAGTTTCCCCAGGAGGACCTCCCTGCTCGGCAGTTCAGCCAGGGCGCTGATCTGCTCTCTGGTCAACAGTTTACCGTTCAGCACCCCTGCCTCGATCTCAAGTTTGACGTTTTTCTTGGCGAACTCAACCAGTATCTTGGTCGGCTCAACCACATCCCCAAAGTTCATCATGAGAGCCCTGGGTCCCTTGAGATGATCGTCGAGGGGCAAAAACTCCGTGTCTTTCAGGGCGATGCTGAGGAGGTTGTTTTTTACCACCCGAAACTCGCTCTCCGCCTTGCGCAGATCATTCCTCAGGTTGGTAATATCCTTGACCTTGATTCCGCTGTAATCCGTGAGAACGGCCAGTTTTACGTCCTTCAGTTTTTCATGAAGCTCAGCAACAATATGTTCCTTCACACTCCTCTTCAATACATGGCCTCCTTCCGTTGTGTGGTTTCAAGACATCTCGTCACCCTGCGGTGATCAAGATTCTCTGAAAGTCAGACCACTATACAGGAAAAGATATCACTCTCGCTCCTCGCATAGTCTCGGCAGGCCGACTCCCTGTTCGATTAAACACCCGGTACCTGCTGTCTCTGACTTTTTGTGTATCCTCTTTATACAGCCCGCAAAAGGTCCCTGACATCCGTAGGATCTATGCTGACTCCCGGACCCATGGTGGTGGAGAGAGAAATGGCCTTCAGGTAGGTTCCCTTGCTGGAAGCTGGTTTCAGTTTGAGGATGGACTCGAGCAACGCCAGGACATTCTCCCTCAGCTTATCCGCTCCGAACGAAACCTTTCCTACCGGGCTGTGCACAATCCCCGCCTTTTCGACCCTGAACTCAACCTTCCCCGCCTTCAGTTCCTGGACCGCAGCCTTGACGTCAAACGTCACCGTACCGACCTTGGGGTTGGGCATCAGGCCGCGCGGGCCCAATATTTTGCCCAGCTTTCCGACGGTGCCCATCATATCCGGGGTTGCAACAACTTTGTCGAATTCCATCCACCCGCCTTTGACCTTCTCGACGAGATCATCCGCACCGGCAACATCAGCCCCCGCATCAAGGGCCTCCCGTTCCTTCTCCCCCTTCGCGAAGACCGCCACTCTCACCGTCTTACCAAGACCGTGGGGAAGCACCACGCTTCCACGTATCATCTGGTCGGCATGTTTGGGATTGACTCCCAGCTTGATGGCGACATCGGCCGTCTCATCGAACTTCGCCCTCGCGGTCGATACCGCGAGTTCAACGGCTTCTCCCAGCGAATACTTCCTGCCGGGCTCCACCTTCTTTCTCTCCTCTAAATAGCTCTTGCCTCTCTTAGACATCGTGTTCGAACCCCGAAGTAAATTTATTTTCCAATCTCAATGCCCATGGACCTGGCAGTTCCCGCCACGATAGCCATCGCACCGTCCATATCGACGGCGTTCAGGTCCTCATACTTTATCTCGGCGATTTCCCGCAGCTGTTTTGGAGTCACCGTTCCCACCTTCTCCCGCTTGGGATCCCCCGAACCTTTTGCAATCTTCGCCGCCTGTTTCAACAGAACGGAGGTCGGCGGTGTCTTGGTGATAAAGGTGAACGACTTATCGGCATAGACGGTTATCTCAACCGGGATGATCGTGCCCTCTTGATTCTGCGTGAGGGCATTGTAAGCCTTGCAGAACTCCATTATGTTAACCCCGTGCTGACCCAGGGCGGGACCGATAGGCGGTGAAGGCGTAGCTTTGCCGGCCTGGATCTGAAGCTTGATGCTCGCGATAACCTTTTTAGCCATGAGACTCCCCTCTGTTTCCTTTTTGTTTCAGAATTTCCTTGCTGTTGTTCTAGTTCTGGACCACCTGAATAAAATCCAGCTCAACCGGTGTTGATCTGCCGAAGATACTCACGATAACCCGCAGCTTTCCCTTCTCCGGCTTGATCTCATCAACAACCCCGTCAAAATTCGTAAAGGGGCCATCCACGATCCTCACATGATCTCCCAGTTCAAACTTGAATTTCGGCTGGGGCTTCAAGGTCCCCTCATCTATCTTGGTCTTCAGTGACTGAACGGACTCATCGGATATCGGTGAAGGTCTGTCCTTCGTCCCGATAAAACCGGTAACCTTGGGGGTTTCCTTGACCATATGCCAGGTCTCGTCGTTGAGCTCCATCCTCACCAGTATGTACCCGGGGAAGAACTTTCTCTTCGAGGTCTTCTTCTCTCCCTTTTTGAGCTCGACCACGTCCTCCTCCGGTATCAGGATGTCTTCGAAATAGTCCTGCATCCCGAAGGTCACCACTCTCTCTTCCAGAGAGCGCTTAACCCTGTTCTCAAAACCCGAGTATGTGTGAACAACGTACCAGTTGAAAGCCATATCGTTAACTCAACACCAATCGTATGATCCTGGTAAGGCCGAGATCCACGATACCAAGAAATATTGAAACGATAATAACCACGACGATCACAACGGACGTCGAGGCAAGTGCCTCCTTCGGGGTCGGCCATGTCACCTTTTTCAGTTCAGCCTTCGCCTCCCTGAGGAAGCGTCTCACTCCGTTTATCGCCCACCGTATCTTTTCCATTTGATACTCCCCCGGAAAGAACATAATGGCAGGCCAGGAGGGATTCGAACCCCCAACACCCGGATTTGGAGTCCGGTGCTCTAGCCGTTAGAGCTACTGGCCTGTTTCAAACACCATGTCCTCACTGCACTTTCCCTGGACCCCCCGGGGACATCCCCGGACCTTCACCTCCCGCAACACCGACAGTCAGGAAGAGATTCCACGGTGATCACCCCTCACCGTGCAAGCAACTACTTGGTCTCCTTGTGCTCGGTATGTCGCTGGCAGAATTTGCAGTACTTCTTTATCTCAAGACGGTTTTTTGTGACCCGCTTGTTTTTCGTCGTCGTGTAATTTCTCTGCTTGCACTCGCTGCATGCAAGGATAATGATGTCTCTCATTCCGATGAACCTGCTTTCGCTAAGATGGAGCCCACGACCAGGATTGAACTGGTGACCTCATCCTTACCAAGGATGTGCTCTACCAACTGAGCTACGTGGGCCGGCAAAGATCCCCTTCCACACCGAAAAAAATGGAGCGGGAAACGGGATTCGAACCCGCGACCCTCAGCTTGGAAGGCTGACGCTCTAGCCACTGAGCTACTCCCGCTTTACAACAGTCTGAAATGACAAAAATATGGTGGAGGGGGGAGGATTTGAACCTCCGTAGGCTTCGCCGGCAGATTTACAGTCTGCTCCCTTTGACCACTCGGGAACCCCTCCACACTAATCATAGTAACTGGAGCTGGCGATGGGACTCGAACCCGCGACCTGCTGATTACAAATCAGCTGCTCTACCAATTGAGCTACGCCAGCAAGTTAACTTATTTATATTACAGTGGCTTTAAGCGACATAACGGGCCACTCGCACCTCGACCTCTTCGGGACAGATGCGTTCTCACCCCTCAAATAGAAACCGGGACATTAAATATAAAAAAAACATTTGTCAAGAGGTTTTTATCAAAAATCGCGGTCTAAGAGAAAAATGTTCAAGGGGAAAGGCAACGGTTTGGGTTCCATCATTCACCAAAGACGGTCGCGGAAAAAATAAATATCTGGGTGTCCGGATCCTTCCACGCATCCCCCGGCAGGCCGGCCTTATTGCAGGTTTCTCTCAGGAACGTGATCCTGTCCCAATTGTACTCGGTGGCAACCTGCGGCAGGAGCAGCCCGGAATGGAACCCTTTGACCACGTAGAGCCCGTGGCGTCCCACCTCAATTTCATCAACGTCGTGGGTCCGTTTGAGCGGCGTCAGGGCCGATATCTCTATGTCCAGATCTTTGAGCTCATCCTCCCGTACGGGACGGAACCGGGGGTCTCTGAAGGCCGCCGCCTGCGCCATCTCTTCAACGGTCTCGTAGAGTGGTTTCCTCCCCTCTATAACCCCGATGCAACCTCTCAACTGGCCCTGCTTCTTGAGCGTCACGAAGGCGCCCATCTTCTCCTTAAGGGTATCAGATGCAATCTCAGGGGCGGGGAGTTCACTGCCAGTGAGGCCGGCCTCAATGCTTTTCCGTGCTATCTTAAGGAGCAGATCCTCTTCCTGTTGCGTCAGGTTCATCCCCGGTACTCCCTTTTCTGTCCGTGATCCCTATCCCCTTCTTGTAGAAGGCAACGGCAGCATATCCAACAACTCCGCTCTTATCCCCCGTGATATCACCTGAGTTCATGTACGCAAGTATCTTGGCGGTATCGGCTCCCATCGCGCGGGCCACCATCGTCGCCACGACCACCGGCCCGGCACCGCATGCCTCGTACCTGCCTTTCTCAATCCCTTCCAGGAACCCCTCTGTGTCCATCTTTTCAATATAGCCCAGCGCCGCCGAGTCCATGGCAACGGCCCTGTCGTAATTGTGATAATGCGAAAAATCGGAGCTGGCAACCACCAGCACCCCGGAGCCTCTCACCGCCCGCATGATCGCATCGGCTACCGCCCTGCAGGTACCCATATCCTGCGTCCCCATCAGGATGGGGACAAAGGGAACGGGACCGAGGGTTACCTGGATAAAGGGAACCTGGATCTCGAGGGAATTCTCCGGGAGGCGATCATCGGGAACGAATGACACGACACCACCGCTGTACGTTGCTATCTTTTCGGCCAGGGGCCGGTCAATAGAGATAATGCCCAGCGGGGTCTGATACCCTTCTCCCTCATATATGGAGGCCCCTCTGAAATAGGCCCTGTGGCTTGGCCCTATGAGAATGACCGCGTCAAACCGACCTCTTTGTGCCATCTTGTATGCATGAGCGGCAACCTGTCCCGAATACATGTAGCCGGCGTGGGGAGCAATGATCCCCACCACTTCCCCGTCAAGGGCAGCCACCCGCGCATCGGCGAGGTATTCCTCTATATCGGCCCTCAGCCGTGCCGGGTCCGCCGGATACCACGTTCCCGCAATGATCGGCTTTCGTATGGTGTCCATCTCGCCCCCTTCCCCCTTTGTAGAAATCGAAAGGATAAGGAACACAACAAGGATTAGACACGACAGTGTCCTGGCAAATGTATTCATTCAGTATCCGTCACTCGCCTTCATATCTTGGTATGGTATAAACGATCCCCTCCTCTGTCAAGCCCCACATGAGGAGGCATTCCGGTTCCGGAAACAAAGAGTCTCAACATGCACCCACGCGGGAGGATTGAGGTATATCGTTTCGGGCATGGTATGTGGAAAATGCGCAGGCGGCAAACCGGCCGTCGTGGCTCATGCTGAGCCTGAGAGGAAAGAATGTGCCTCTGATCTTGACGACCGGAGGAGTCAGACCGTGATCCTCCTTCGCACGGATAATGTCGACTGCTTCCGGCTGTTCGTCCAGAAAAACCGAGATACTCCTCTTTGCCATTGTGCGTACAAAGTCCGATTCATCCGGCGAGCAGGGCACCCGGGGCATCTCCTGGACGTCCCAGACGATGGCATTCACATCCGTACCGTCCGTCGCTCCGATGCAGTGGACGTAATTACCGGCAAAAAAGAGGCGGATCGATACCGCGCCGCGGGGGGTGCAAACGGTGCCCGACCCGAGGCGGAGACCGTCAGCACCATGTACTTCATACCGCCCCGGTGCGGAAGAAACGGCGGGGAACCGTCTCCCTATCGCCTTGTACGCCGTCTCTTTCCCCGCCCAGAGACTCCAGAGTATGCAATCGGGATCGTCACTGTCTCGGATCAGCCGCCGCTCAGCCGGCGTGAACACCCTCCCCATGAAACGGATATCCCGACTTTTGTCTCTTGCCTGAGGGGCCGAAAGATCCACGATATCGTTTCCGATCAAAATATTCCTCCTCCATCCGGGCCAGGCGTTCAACGATCTGCCGGGCGCAGCTCCTCTGCGCCTTCAACCCGCTGCCTTCCACCTTCGGCGTGAACGCCTCTATCCTTATGGTAAAACGCTCACCGAATCGGGGGATGCCGCTGTACGTCTCCTGGCGGTCTCCCCTGAGATACACACACATCACCCGGCAATCAGGGGTATTGGCCAGGAGGCGACCCACCCCGTAGGAGGCGTTCTCCACATTCACCCGCCCCGTCCGGGAACGGCCCCCCTCCGGAAAGATGAGGAGACTCTCCTTTTTCCTCATGAGATAGAGACACCGCTCAAAGGTGGATCGTATCTGCTCCCGGTCGCCTCCGCGGCTGACGGGGAGGCATCTTGACAGGTAACAATACGTCGTCAGAAAGAGATTCTTCTGGAAGTTCGCACGCTCCGGAAGGTTCCAGGGGAACCATCGATACCGGACCGCATATCCGTACAGTGGCGCCATGGCGCACTGGAAGATGACCGAATCGATCATAGTCAGATGATTCGGGCATATGATCCAGGGGCCCCTGTGCTCGTCAAACAGGGTCCTGACCCGTCTTCTGACCTGACTCAGTTCCCGCACCCGGTACCTCATCATCCACAGAAACAGATAGTTGAAGGGGCCGATAACGAAAACGGCCAGTCTCCCCAGAAAACTCTGCAACCGGAGTGAAAATCGCGTCTTCCAGTTCATCGCCTTAGTGAAGTTTCCCCTTAATAAGGTCCACGGCATTCCCGATCGTCCGGATCTGATCGGCGTCGTCGTCATCGATCTCGATATCAAAGGCATCCTCGCACTTGATGATCACATCGACCAGTCGCGCGGAGTTGACCTTCAGATCGTCGAGGATGTGGGTATCCTTGGTCACCCCCTCCAGCAGTGCCGGATCCTTGACGTACGGTCTCAAAATATCTACCATCTCTTGAAAAATCTGCTGTTCGTCCATAATCCTCTCCTTTGCTCATTAGAATTATCAGCGAAAATGGGTTACGCCCCTTCCCACTTCTTGAATATCAGGCAGCTGTTCACATCTCCAAAACCGAAACTGGCCTTGGCGATTATCTTGAGATCGGGACATTCCATGACCCTCCGGGGGATCTTGTCCGCAAAGGCCTCGATCTCAGGATGCACATCCTCACAGTTGACGGAGGGGTGCAGGAATCCCTTCTGCAGCTGCAGTGCGACGGCAACGCCCTCGACGGCCCCCGCCGCCCCCAGGCAGTGCCCGACCATCGACTTCGTCGAGTTGATATAGGGAAACTCGGTCGGGCCTCGGCCAAGGGCCTTTGACCAGTTCCAGACCTCCGAAGGATCGGCGAAGGTCGCGGTCAGATGACCGTTGATGGCATCGATCTCACCGGGGGATACCCCCGCATCCGCGAGCGCCCCTTTGATACAACGCTGAACCCCTTCCGGATTCGGCGCCGTCATGCTGCCGCCGCTTCGCTGGCCGCCGCAGTTGACGACCCCGCCTAGGATCTCCGCGTAGATCCGTGCACCGCGATCCCGCGCCGCCTCCAACTCCTCGAGAACCAGGACGGCCGCCCCCGCGCCGGGGACAAACCCGTTTGCCGAGGCGCTCATCGGCCGGGACCCCTTTTCGGGCTGATCGTTGAACTTGCGTGCGATGACCCGCATGGAGTCGAATCCGGCCCATATGTAGGGGGAAGGTCCCTCGGACCCGCCCGCCAGCATCCTCGTCGCCAGCCCCGCCCGTATTCGCCACAGCGCATCGACGATGGCCTCCGTGCCGGTGCTGCAGGCGGAGGAGTTCGAGGTTACCTGGTTTCCCAAACCCAGAAGTCCTCCCACGCGGGCACTGGTCCCGCTGTTCATGACCTGCTCGACAATCGTGCTCCCCATCCGGCGGGTTTTCCCCTCATTCACCATGGGGATCACCTTTTCTGCGATCGTATCCATCCCTCCGATACCGCACCCTAGGATAGCGCCCGTCTCCCAGTCCACCGCATCACCATCGCCGGGAAGATCGAATCCGGCATCACGCCACGCATCCACGGCGGATACGGACACGTACCCGATGTTCTGATTCATGGAGAGGAGTGTCCCCTCATCAAAGTAGCTCCTGAGAAGCTCATCGAATCCCTCCGGGACACCCCCTATCTGGCAGCCGAAATTCAGCTCCTCCAGCCGGGGGAAAAAGCGAATACCCGAGCGCCCCTCACGCAGAGCCTGCTCAAAGTCAACCAGGCCGTGGCCGTTCGGTGCCACCACCCCCATCCCTGTGATCACAACCCTACGCTTCATGAGTATCAACCCCTCTCCCGGTCAGTGTCCCGGAACAGACAAACTCCCCGTCTTCCCGCTCCATCATGACCTTTGTCCTCAGATTTCCCCTGCGGAGATAAATCTTTTCACCCCTGATGATGACCCGCTCGCCGGGATTCACGACGGCGTAAAATTCACAATCGTCAGCCATAACGAAGAGGGTGACCATCCGTCCGATCCGCTCGGGGGACATCCCCTGGCGCATGAGCAAATAAATGCCGAAGGCGACGACCCCCGTCTGCGCCATCGTCTCGATCAGGATCACCCCGGGGGTGACTGGCCGTCCGGGGAAGTGCCCCCGGTAGAAGTACTCGTCCTCCCGGAACCGGTATGCCCCGACAATGTGATCCCCGTCCATCTCCAGGATGTCATCGATAAAGCGAAACGGAGGCATTTGGGGGACCATCTCCAATACCTGCCTGATCGTTTCAGAATCAGCCGCCATAGAGCCCCCCGTTCACATGGATCACGCTCCCCGTAATGTACGTCCCCCTTGAGGCGAGAAAGGCCACCACATCGGCCACCTCCTCGGGACGGCCCATCCGTCCCAGGGGGATATTCCGAGCGATACCATCCCGCATCTCATCGGAGAGTTCCGAAGTCATGGCCGTATCGATGAACCCCGGCGCCACCGAATTGACGAGGATATTGCGCCCCTCCAGCTCCTTGGCCAGGGATTTTGTGAAGGCATCAAGGGCCGCCTTCTCCATCGTGTACGGGATCTGCCACCTGTTGCCGGTATGCCCCACCACACTGGATACATTGATGATCCTTCCCTCCCCCGTCCGGAGCATGAAGAGACGGAGTATACGCTTGGTGAGATACCAGATCCCGCGAAGCATCGATCGCTGTAGATCGAACTCTTCAATTTTCATCGAGTTGATGTCGTTATTGACAGAGATCCCGGCATTGTTGACCAGGACATCCACGCGCCCCGCCTCTTTTTTGGTCGACTTGACCATCGCCTCCACGTCGTCCAGATCGGCAAGATCAGCCTTCAGGAGAAAGCCGTCTTCGATCCGGGAGAGGACCTCCTGTGCCGGCCCCTCGCTCTTCCGGTAATGGATACCGACCCTGAACCCCTCGCCGGAGAGGGCCTCGCAGCACGCGGCACCGATCCCGGTCCCCCCTCCCGTGACGATGGCCACGGGCCTCGACTCTGCATCCATACTGCCCGATCGGTTCATATCTGCCTCTTGATAATACCTCCCCGCGCGTTGGGGGAGAGCTTCGGATAATCCGGATATACGATCCCCTTGAATATCCCCGTGCGGGCATTCGTGATGGTCATGATCAGCTCATCATCCACGAATACCTTCCCGTCTCCGATGACGATACTCGATCCGGAGTCCTTGAGATTTGAAAAGCGTTTGACATCGATCTCATATCGGACCGTCCGGTTGTAAGGTCGAACCTGTCCGTTGAAGACGATCTCCTCAGAGCCCAGGGCCCTGCCGCCACCCAGGCCGCCCCGCCAGCAGCAATAGAAACCTAAAAGCTGCCAGATCGCGTCGACGCACAGGCACCCCGGCTGCACCGGGTCCCCCGGCATGTGACACTGAAAATACCAGGCGTCCAGTTTGATGTCCTGCTCGGCAACCATGGCCCCCTTCCGGCCGTTACCTGTGATCGAGAGGATGCGATCCACCATCAGAAACGGGGGCGCGGGGAGCCGTGAGTCAAAGGCGTCGGGAGGATCGTCCACGAGCCGTCCGTAGGCAAAGGCGATCAGTTCATCCAGCCCGAAACTTTCCTTTTTCATGAAATCAGCGTAGTTCATCATTCCCCGCTATCGGTTCAGCGTGCTTCTTCCACCACTCTCAGCATGGCCCGGACCCAGGTAAGTCCCCCACCCACCAGGGCCAGCGCGATATGATCTCCGGGACGCAGGTCATCCCAGTGCTGGCTCAGGGTACAGGGCGCCCCCGAGCATCCGGCATTTCCGTACTCCACGATGTTATACCAGTGGTCTTCTTCTGATATCCCGCATCGTTCACACGTGGTCTCCAGCATCCCGAAGTTCGCCTGGTGCCCGATGAATTTGAATCGACCAGAATTCACGGGGTACATCTCCTGCAGTTCCCTGACCAGCTGCGTCGTCCTGCGTATCGCGAATCCTTGGACGGCGCTTCCCTCCTGATCGAAGTGCCCCACGCGGGGGACGCGGACCTTGTCCCACGACGAGGGATTCGAATCGCAGAAGCATGCCTCACATATTATCTTCGAGGGGACGACCGCGGAGACGACAGCGGCGCTGGTCCCGTCCCCGAAAAGGGGGGCGGCCCGCCGATCGGAATAATCGATGACCTTGGTCACGTTTTCCGGGTTGACGAGCAGAACATAGGGCGGAAGCGTCTCCGGCCGCATATCCGAAAGGAATTTCATCTGCATCCCGAAGGTGGAGCAGGCGGAATTCAGGTCGAAGCAGGGGACCTCGATTCCGATCTCAGCCGCTACCGTGGCCGCCTCCGCCGGGGTTATGTAGTCGGATGCGGAACCACCGGATATTACCATCCCGATATCCTCAGCTTTGAGCCCCGCCCTCTCCAGTGCGAATTTAGCCGCACGTGCTCCGGTCTGCGCGTTCGTATACAGCGCGGCCTCCACAGCGGCACGCAGATCCCGGTTCCTCGTCTCCCTGATATAATCCAGGGGAAGACCCGTCCGGCGGGTCCGGATGCCCACCCGCTCCAGGATCCACTCCTCGCTGCTCCCGATGTCCAGCTCCTCCAGGAACCGGTTCGTGATCACGTTCTCCGGGTGAAAATGCCCTATTCCATGAAGATACAGCATCCCTATACCAGCTCCCGTCCGATGATCATGTCCTGCACCTCCCTGACCCCTTCATAGATATCGATGATGTGGGCGTCACGCGCCAGCTTCGAGATCTCGTACTCCGACATGAACCCGTATCCGCCGTGCAGGTGGAGACCCTCCGTGGCGCAGAAAAGTGCCGCCTCCGCGGCGACATTCTTTGCCAGGGAGGCGTACATCCCACGATCGTCATCCCGTTCCTGGACCTTGACCGCCGCCTTCATCAGGGCCAGGTCCGCCAGTTCGACCCGCTTCCACATCGCCACCAGCGTATCACGAGCGACCGGTAGGTCGCAGATCCTCTGCCCGAACTGCTTGCGCTCCTTCGTGTATTCCAGCGTGAGATCGAGAGCCCTTCTGGCGAGACCAACGCCGATCGCCGCCACCATGGGCCGCGCGTAATCGAGGACGTCGACGGCGTACTTGAAGCCGAGGCGCCGGTTCCCGATGATCTGACGGTCATCGAGGACAACATCCTCGAAGGTCACCGTCGCCGTATTCGAGAGGCGCTGTCCGAGCTTGTCTTCGGGCTTTCCCGTCGTGATCCTGCCGCCCCCCGGCAGGGAGATCACCCGCGCCCCCGAAGGTTGGGTGACGACATCCGCCTGGGACAGCGCGGTATGCGGGATGATGACACAGGCCATCATCAGGCTGTTGGGCCCTCCCGTCTTGCAGAAAACGGTAAACTGCGACGCGTACGAGGCATTGGTAATGAAACATTTTTCTCCGTTGAGGACATACCTCCCGTCTTCTCCCTTTCTTATGAAGGTCGTCATCGCAGAATTATCGGAGCCCGCACCGGGTTCGGTCAGGCAGAAGGCCGAGATGATGGGGGCCTCGACAAAGGGCGTGAGAAAGGCCTCTTTCTGCTCGTCGTTTCCGTGCTGGGTAATCACGAAATTTGCCAGATCGTTGCACATCGCCGATGTGGAGACGCCGGTGTCGCCATAGGACAGTTCCCTGACGATCAGGGCCGATGAAATGGTATCCACCTCAAATCCCTTCACCGATTCAGGGATGGAGAGGTTCATCAGTCCCATCTCCCATGCCTTCTCGATGACATGGAAGGGAAAGGCATGCTCCCGTTCCCGCTCCATCACGCCGGGTGTTATCTCATTCTTGACGAATCTCCGGACCGTTTCCACATACATCTTCTGGTCGTCGGTAAGATTGAAATCCATGGTATGGCCATTCTCCTGAAAGATTTACAGGGCCTTCGTCGGACGGCCCCTCGCTCTTCGATGAAACTCCACCTTGGAGACGTCTTCCCTCCCCCGGGTGAAACTGTACTGCTGTGTATCTGTCACAGGTGCCTTTGAGGTATGCCGGCCTTTTCAAATACCCTCTGTGCACCGGAAAG
>Ga0068711_1000761_pt1 | contig 23202 bp, 25 predicted proteins | sample MTBAKMMethaMetaG_FD_62224 | JGI IMG/M metagenome (GOLD analysis project Ga0068711, IMG submission 62224) | Enrichment culture microbial communities from Arthur Kill intertidal strait, New Jersey, USA, that are MTBE-degrading - MTBE-AKM (Arthur... | ecosystem: Environmental > Aquatic > Marine >...
TGCCTTTTCGACGTTAGCGGCCTGAGGACCCTTGGCTCCGTCCACGACTTCGAGGCTGACCCGCTGGCCTTCCTCAAGCGTCTTGAAGCCTTCCATTTTGATCGCGCTGAAGTGGACAAAAACATCCTTGCCTTCATCAGTCGTGACAAACCCATAGCCCTTCGTGCCGTTGAACCACTTTACCGTACCGTTGGTTTTCAAGCTTGCTGCCTCCTGAGATATACGTAATAGACTTCACCGATGGCGCCATCGGCTGTGAAACTATATCCGAACGCCATAGAATTGTCAAGGGCCGAGGCGAAACCTAGACTTTCTGGATGTTTCGCCCTGAAAATATTTCCGCCATCTCCCTCTTCAGCTCCTGCTTGATCCTTTTCTTCTCTCCCGGCAGGAGGCTTTTCTTGCCTGTGCCGAAGAGGTAATTATCGAGGTCGAACTCCTTCAGGATCATCTTCGTCATGTAGAGATTCTCTTGGTAGACATTCACGTCGATCATCTGGTAACGATCGCGCATATCGTCCGCGATAAAGTTCTGTATAGAGTTGATCTTGTGGTCGATAAAGAATTTCTCGCCGTTTATATCCCGGGTGAACCCCCTCACCCGGTAGTCGAGGACGGCTATATCGGGATTAAAGGAATGCAGAAGATAATTCAGTGCTTTCAAGGGCGAGATCTTTCCGCATGTAGATACATCTATATCAGCCCTAAACGTGCTGATCCCTTGGTCCGGGTGGCTTTCCGGGTAGGTGTGCACCGTAATATGGCTTTTGTCCAGGTGGGCAACAACGGCCTCGGGCAACGGTCCGGGGGTCTCGCTCGAACAAATGTCACTACCGTCCGGCGTTTGTCCGCACTCAACTTTTTCTTCCGATATCAGCATCGTTACGCTTGCACCCTGAGGGTCGTAGTCCTGCTGAGCGATATTGAGGATGTTTGCACCAATGATATTCGCAACTTCGCTAAGGATTGCCGTTAGTCGTTCCGCGTTATATTCCTCGTCAATGTAGTCGATGTATTCCTTACGGTGTTGCGGCAGCTTCGCGTAACAGATATCGTACATGTTGAAGCTCAAGCTCTTCGTCAAGTTGTTAAACCCATAAAGCTTGAGTTTCTTGATGGGTTTGATCTTTTTCATCGCCCGTATCGACATCCTTTCCTGAAGATGGTGGAATTATATCCTTTTTCAGTAATTTTGCGAATCCTAGGGTCTTCTACCCTTTGAGCGGAGGGTTAGCCCGTGAAAAAAACCAACGCAGCGAGATACCTTGATCAAATCGGCTTCTCTTATCGTCTTGTCGAGTATCCTTTTGACGAAGAAAACCTGGGAGCTGCAAGCGTTGCAGAAAAGATAGGGATGCCTCTTGATCGTGTTTACAAGACCCTTGTTGTCCGGGGCGACAAAACCGGTGTTTTTCTCGCGGTCATTCCGGGGGACTCAGAACTCGACATGAAACCGCTCGCCGCCATGACAGGAAACAAGAAATGCGATCTCGTCCACCTTAAGGAAGTTTTCCCCCTTACAGGCTACCAGAGGGGAGGAGTCTCCCCTCTGGGTTCAAAAAAACCGTTTCCCGTTATTATGGACGAAAGCGCTTTCGAGTTTTACGAAATATCCGTTAGCGCCGGCCTAAGGGGACTCCAAATGATTATAAACCCCTCGCACCTGGCAGAGGCCTGCAGGGCCACAACGGGTCACATCACCCGGGACTAGCCCTCGGAGACAGCCTGCTGCTTCTCGATTTCCCTCAATTTACGCCTGAGTATCTTTCCAGCCGGTGAAAGCGGGAACGACGAAACGAATTCTATTTTTCGCGGGACCTTGTAGTGGGCCAGTTTTTCCTTGGAAAACTGGACCAGTTCCTTCTGTGTGACACTTTCGTTTTCTTTCAGGATGACAAAAGCTTTCGGGATTTCACCACTAACGGGATGCTGGACACCGATCACCGCAGCCATGTGAATCGCTGGGTGCTCCTGCAGGACTCTCTCGACTTCCTGCGGGTAGACGTTGAAGCCCCCAACGATAAGAATATCCGTATCTCGGTCCAGGATCGTCACGAATCCATCCGTATCCATCCTGACGATATCTCCCGTGTTGAACCATCCATCCTTGAACCGTTCGGCCGTTTTTTCCGGACTCCTGAAATAACCGGGGGTAACGGAAGGTCCTCTCACCCATAGGACCCCGTCCTGCCCAGCCGAGACCTGTTTTCCGTCCCTATCCAAAATCTTGTATTCATAACCAGGCAGGAAAGGCCCGACTGTTCCCAGTTTTCTTTTTTCAAGGCTTCGGTTGACCGTAACAACGGGTGAACACTCGGTCAGGCCGTATCCCTCGAGTATCGAAAGGTTCATGGATTCACGAGCCCTCTTGTCAAACTGGGGATTCAACCGGTCACCACCGCAAATGATAACCCTGAGGCTTTGCCCAATATCCGCCCCCTTCGAGGCCGTAGCCAACGTAAGAGCCACCATTGTCGGGACAGCTACCATGACTGTCACGCCCGCTTCCCTTATCGCTTCCACGGCATTCTGGGGAGGCATGAAGCCCGGTAGGACAGCCTGCGGCAACCCTATCGTCAGAGGGAGAATACCAGAAACGCTGTAGCCCAGGGTGTGGAAATTCGGCAACACGTTGAGGAAAACATCGTCTTTCCTGAGTTCCTCGACAAACTCGAAAACCCTCTTCGTATTGTCGATCAGGTTTCCATGGGTGATGATAACTGCTTTAGGTGTTCCGGTCGTACCGGAGGTGGAAAAAACAACCGCCGTATCCGGCGTGTCGGGTTGCCCTGATTTCCCGCAAATCGTAGGGATCGGTTCTTCAAGTGCCGATTCAGCTACGGCGTACCCTGCGGAAGAGATCGCTTCCCGAAGAGATTCCATCCCTTTTGGCAGGACGACTCCCCAGGGATCCAGGACTTGCAGGTTCTCTACAAGGGCTGCGGAGCCCGATTGGAGATTGAGGGGAGCAACGGCCCCATTTAGCTTCCAGGCAGCCATCGAAAGGGCCAGAACAAGAGGGCAGTTTGGCAAAAGAAGGACAAGCCGTTGCCCTTTGCTGAACCCACCTTCTACGAGGACTCTCTCGCAAGAATCGACAAGCCTTAGAAAACGGCTGGAACTCCACCATTCCCCTTTCCACCAGAGAGTTCTTTCCTTAAGTTCGGCATCAAGCCTCGGCTGGATAATTTTTTCAAGACGGTCCATGCTTTGCTCTCCCTTCCAGGGCTAAAACTTGCGACTAAGGGAAATTCCGAACAGGTGGGCATCTCCGTTATTCTGCCTGCTGTCAAAAACGTAATCAGAGGAACGTCCCTCAATATCCCGGGGCGTGATATCCAGGTAGGTATAGGAAAAGTCATAGGTCCAGTCGCCCTTTCGGTATCCCAGACCCACCGAATAAAGCTTCCTGTCGTTGGTCGGAGCAATGTAATCCACCGTCTCGTCGGGTATCGGGGAAGGATCGATGACATAACCCAGGCGCAGGTCAAGGTTTTCGTTAAGGGCGTACTCGATCCCCAGCTGGTAGCGCCACGTGTCGCTCCAGTTCTTCGGGGAAGTGGCGGACGTATCGTCATCAAAGTTTATCGTGAGCCTGTCATAGGTACTCCATCGCGTCAGGACCGCGTCTATTTCAACGCTAAGCTTTTCGGTCGGCTTAAAAGCTATCCCCGCCACAAGCAAGTCGGGTAGCGTGATTTGGCCCCCGGCCCCCTTATGGTCAACCTTACTCCCGTCGGGGAGGTAAAGGTCGAAATCTCCTTCCACTTCCTGTTCCACCTGACTGCGATAGGTCAATGCGAACTTGACCGTATCTGAAGCTCTGTACAAAAAGCCCATATTCCAGCCCCACCCGAAACTATCCCCTTCCAGTTCGCTGTCTAAGGCCACCCCGGGATCAAAAGGATTTGGGGCTTTTGGATTCGGTATCTTCTTTTTCAGGTCGATACCGAAATACATCGCCTCAACACCCAGCCCGACCGAAAACTTCTCGTTGATTTTCCAGGCCCAGCTGGGATTCACGGAAACACTCATGATCTCGGCTTTGTAGGAGTTGTAGCGACCGAACCAATCCGGGTCGAATTCCGTTCCCAGTCCAAATCGTGTGAATAAGCCGATACCAAACCACTGGTTGTCGCTTATCTGGCGCGTGTAATAGAAATGCGGCGGGAAAAATGTTGAAGAAACCGTTGTGGCAAAAGGGTCTGCCATGAGATAAGCAGGAAGATCATATCCCGTTACATCCGCAGTCGGGGAAATAGCCGTGAATCCGAACATCATCTGCGTGCCCTCCAGCTGGACCATCCCGGCCGGGTTGAACGCGACGGCGGAAGGATCGTCTGCGCGGGCAATCATGGCTCCCCCCAGGGCGTTTCCCCTTGCGCTCCATTCGTAAATTCCGAAACCTGCGGCATCCGCTCGCCTTGAAAAGACCAAAAGCATGAAAAATAAGAAGCCAAGAATGAACTTACGCACCGTCATCCCCCTCTTTTAAGGCAATTTAAGAATGCGTGTCGTGCTTTTCAAGACACTTTGGACATTATACCCGAAAAGGTTTTTAAAGTAAGGGCTCATAACTTAATAATTCTTTTCACAAAGAAGAAAAAAGGGTCCCACGGGTTTCAACCCGTGGGACCCTTTCATGCGTTGGCGCGCCGGACAAGATTTGAACTCGTAACCTTCGGATCCGTAGTCCGATGCTCTATCCAATTGAGCTACCGGCGCACCGCAAGCCTGGCATATTTTGCCTAGTCTTCTTATGGCGGTGGGAAAGGGATTCGAACCCTTGAGGGCGGTTTATTGCCACCCTACTCGCTTAGCAGGCGAGTGCCTTCAGCCGACTCGGCCATCCCACCTCAGGCACGGATTATTCTATCAGCCCTCGCCGAGGTGTCAATAGCAAAACAGCGATAGAATCAGCAAATCAGGGGCTTCCTATTCAGTTTTGTCCCCGGATTCCGGAGATTTCGGGGCCGGGAAGATCGAAGCGTCAAGAATCTTAACGGGAGTTTTCGCTTTCAGTTCCTGGAAGAATTTCTGCTGCAGTTCCCTCTCCCTCTGGGCCTTCAGCATCTTCTGGATCTCATCCTTGACTTCGGAAAGGGCCAGGACGCGCTCCGGGCTCTTGCTCCGTTTCATGACGAGCAGGATGTCTTCACTCGTTACGGACAAAACCGGGCTTGGTTTTCCTACCGGCAGGTTGAGCAGGACTTTCATTTCGCCTGTGAGGTCTTTTTCGGCGACAAACGTGGGCTTCCCGTAAGGCGTGGAATTCCTGACGTCACTTGAAAGCCCTTCCAGGACCTTGTCCCATTGCGCACCGGCAACAAGCTGTTCGCGTGCTTTTTGTGCCTGCTCCTTAGTCCCGAAGCTCGCGAAGTTGACATTGTACCCGGCAGGCCGACGGAAGAAAAGGTCTTTTGTCGATTCGTAGAACTTCAACACTTCGTCATCACTCACCACAACGTCTCCCGCAACGCTTTCCAGGACTTTCTGCTGGGCCAGCCGGTCGGTGACATCCTGTTTCATTTTCTTTTCGTTGATTCCCGATTGTTCCATGTATTGCATAAAAGCTTCCTTCGTCGGGAACTGGCTTTCGATTTGCGTGATGATCTTCTGGACTTCCTCGTCTGTCACCTTGATATTCTTTTCTTTCGCTTCCTTTTTCAGCGCGGTCTCGATGATGATGCTGTCGAGGACGTTCTGTCTCAGAAACGGGAGATCCTCAGAGGTGATCTGGGTGTTCTGGGCCTGTTCGGCCATTTCGGCAAGGCCAGATTCGATCTGGCTCCGCATGATCCTGTTCCCGTCAACTTCCGCAACAGCGTAGTCTTTCGAGCCGGTTCCTCTTCCTCCTCCGGGTCCATACATCAGGAAGATGGAAAGGACAAAAACGACAACGATGGCTGCCATGATCCATTTAACCTGGGTTCTAAGCTTGTTCATCAGCAATGCTGTTCGACTCCCTTCGTAGGTGGCCGCGTTTATTTCGATGCAGCCCGAATATCATAATCGGGGTTTTGCCCCTCTGTCAAAAAATTCCGCTACATGGGATATCAGGCCATCCTGTAATGTGCCAGGCGACACTTGACCTCTTCCCTGCCCATCAACTCCGCCACATGGAATATCCCGGGGCTGACCTTTCCTCCCGTGAGCATGTAACGCAAGGGCATCGCGAGCTCCTTAAGAGCGATTCCCTCTGTCTCTCCCCATTTTCTGGCCAGGGTTTCCATCGCTTCGGCCTTCCAGGGGTCTATATTCAGCAATTCCTCGTAAAATCTGCGAAGGACAGGTTTTTTCGCTTCATCCAGGGTCGAGCCATCGTACCTGTTCTTCACCACATCGAAAGATAGGAAATAATCGCTGAACTCTGCCATTCTTTTCAGTGTTTGGCCTCGGCCCTCCATCAATTCCAGGGCATCCGCCAGGTAAACAGGTGAATGGCAATCAACCGGCATCAAAAGTTCTCTCCAGAAAGGCAGAACCCTCTCAAGTCTTTCCATTTTCGGCAGGGCCTTGACATGTTCCTGGTTTATAAAGTTAAGCTTATCCATGTCAAAAACAGCGGCTCGTTTTGTGACTCTCTGGATTTCGAAAAGCTTCACGGCCTCTTCGCGGCTGAAGACTTCTCGGCCATCCCTGGGACACCAGCCAAGAAGGGCGAGGAAATTGAACACCGCATCAGGCATGTATCCCATGTCCCTGTATTCGTAGACGCTTGTAGCCCCGTGCCTTTTACTTAGCTTCTTCTTGTCGGTCCCTAGGATCATCGGAAGGTGCCCGAAATTCGGCCTTCCAAAACCTAGCGCATCGTAAAGAAGAAGTTGTTTCGGCGTATTCGAAATATGATCTTCTCCCCTTATGACCATGTTGATACCCATCGTTGCGTCATCGATGACCACCGCGTAGTTGTAGGTTGGCATTCCGTCGCTTTTGATCAGGACGATATCCTTCAATGTTTCGCTCATAACGACGACCCGGCCATATACGACGTCGTCAAAGGAAATTTCGACACCCTGCGGAACGCGGTAAATCACGGCTTCTCCTTCGCGGTACGCCAGGCCCATTTCCAACAGCCTATTTGCGTGTTCGCGGTAAAGGGTTTGCCTTTCGGACTGCCGGTAAAACAGGCAAGGGCCGCCTATGTCGGGACCTTCGTCCCAATCCAGGCCCAGCCAATTCATCCCGGCAAGAATCGTCTCCTCAAACTCCTTCGTCGAACGCTGAAGATCCGTATCTTCGATCCGGAGGATAAACTGCCCTCCGGTATGTCGGGCCCAAAGCCAATTGAACAGTGCGGTATGGGCTCCACCAATATGCAGCGCCCCTGTGGGGCTTGGGGCAAATCGTACTCGCACCGGGCCTTCCATCCAAACCGTCTCCCTTCGGCATATACTTGCTGTGAGATTATACAACAGGGCTCCTCCAATGAAAGGGTTGAAACCATTGAAACAGAAAACGCTGTTGCTGATTGACGGACACGGGCTTGTTTTTCGCGCTTTTTTCGCTCTTCCGCAGATGAACGCCCCTGACGGAACGCCGACCAACGCGGTCCTTGGATTTGCAAACATGTACCTGAAGGTCTTGCAGGATCTTGTTCCTGGTAATGTCGCGGTTTGCTTTGACTCACCTTTCCCTTCCTTCCGTAAAAACCTCTTCCCCGAGTACAAGGAAGGGAGACATCCGACCCCTGAAGCCTTCAAGCCTCAACTTCCGCTCGTCAAGGAATTTCTGCAGCTTCTGGGTTGTCCCGTCCTGGAACAGGACGGCGTCGAAGCTGACGATCTGCTGGCTACGGTTGCGGAGAAAGCCCACCTTGCCGGATGGGAAGTCGTTATCCTGACGGCTGACAAGGACTTCCTGCAGCTCTTGAAACCTGGCGTCTCGCTCATCAAGCCCTTAAAGGGGATCTCCGAGTTCGAAACCCTGGATGTTGCGTCCTTCTCCGAAAGATTCGGTTTTAGCCCCGAATTCTTTACGACCTGGCTTTCTCTTACCGGCGATTCGGTTGACAATATCCCCGGGGTCCCCGGCGTAGGAGAAAAGACAGCCTCTTCCCTCGTACAAAAATTCCCGACTCTTGAAATCCTTTTTGAAAACCTTCATCTTCTTCCGCCTAAGCTGGCCGGGAAGATAGAGTCCAGCAAAGAACGCCTCAAACTGAACATGGAACTCGTGGCCCTAAAAAAAGACTACCCTTTCAAACTTGACCAACTCGTCCATGAAGCCCCTAAAACGGCTCTCCTCGAGAAATGGACTCGTGCACTCGGTCTCAGGCAGCTAGCCCATAGACTTCAACTGGAGCCACAAAAGGAAGAAAAGATCGAACCCCGGGCCCAGGGGACCCTATCCCTCGGAGAAGTCGATGTCGAATCGGGTTCTGCCGGACTTCGAAAAGTGCTTACCGCGCCCCCCTTCGGGCTTTCGTTTATCGCAAACCAACTCCCTGCAAGAAAATCGGAAATTGCCGGAGCCTGCCTTGCGTCCTCGGACGGGAACTTCGCCATTTTTAGCCCTGCTTCGCCGCTGAGTGTCCCCGTGCTTGATAGGATCCTGGACCAGGGTCCCCTTGCCGTGTACGGCCTTAAAGAACTGTGCTCGGCCACCGGCTGGGAACCGAAAGATTACAGCCGAATTACTGACAACCGCGTAGCCCGTTACCTGCTCCACCCCGAAAAAACGATCCCCGGCGCGGAAACCTTGGGAACCTCTCTCTCATCAAGTGCATTCATGATCCTTTCCGAAGGTCCTTCCTTTTCCGAAAAACTGCGAAACCTCGATCTTGACACTTTGGCCAGGACCATCGACATGCCACTTGCTCCCGTTCTCGTCAGGCTCGAACAACACGGGATCGGCACCGATCCTACAGCCTTGGCGCATCTCGCCGGGGACCTCAGGCGAAGGATCGAACAGATTACTTCGGAAATAGCGGAAAAAGCGGGTGTCATGATCAACCTCAACTCTCCGCAACAGGTTGCAGGCCTCCTCTTCGACAAGCTCGGCCTCGGTGTCCTGAAAAAGAAAAAAACCGGCCCGTCGACAGACGCATCGGTTTTGGAGACCCTTGCCCTTGACCCTTTGAAAGGTGTAATTCCGCGATTGCTGCTCGAGCACCGGGAGTCCTCCAAGCTATTGACCGGCTTTGTGGAGGCTTTCCTGAAACTTGTCGAGCCTTCAACTGGAGCCATCCATTCGACTTTCGATCCCCTTGCCACCGCGACGGGACGCCTAAGCAGCAGGGACCCTAACGTCCAGAACCTGCCACAGTTCGGGGAATGGGCAGGAAAATTCAGGAAATGCTTCGTTCCTAGAGGTGAGGGCCGCGTTTTCCTCTCGGCGGACTACTCCCAGATCGAACTCAGGGTACTCGCGCATCTATGCGGCGATGAGAAGCTCAGGGGGGCTTTCGAATCAGGCAGGGATATCCATACCGAAACCGCTTCCTGGGTCTTCAACGTCCATCCTTCCCTTGTCACACCCGACCTCCGTAGAGCCGCAAAGGCTGTCAATTTTGGCCTTCTCTACGGGATGTCCAGCCATGGCCTCGGCCAGCGGCTAGGTGTAGGAAGAAGCCAGGCCCAGGCAATGATAGACCGGTACTTCTCCGCCCTTCCTTCCGTTAGGGATTACCTTGAAGACACCGTTTTGGAGGCGCAAAGGCAAGGTTGGACCCGCAGCCTTTTCGGACGAATCCGGCCCTTATCGGAAGTCTCGATGGCAAACGGCCGCGGCGCTGACGCCATCAGGCGAATCGCCCTCAACACACCGATACAGTCCTCAGCAGCCGACGTTGCAAAGCTTGCCATGATTGCCTATTCCAGGACAGAACCCGCCCTTGATGGCCGCCATCCGCTTGTCCTCCAGGTCCATGATTCGCTTGTCTGCGAATGTTCTGAAGAAGACGCGGAAAGAACATCTGCAATCCTCAGGGAAACAATGGAAAACGCAGTTCAAATCTCAGTTCCCCTGACCGTTGACATCAAGCAGGGGGAGTCTTTTGCCACGATCTGATAACTGATACCCTATCGAATTCTTTTAAGGTAGCGCCCGAACACAAGCCCGGGGTTTTCAGGCGAAACGAGTTCCGCAAAACAGGAAAGGGCATGTATAAATTCAAGAGGATAATCCATCTGGTTCCACACGATGAAACCCTGATCGGCAAGGGAACCGATTCCAACACCGTGGTACGCTCTCGGGTTCTTGACATCGCCTTCAGCCTGGCTACAGGCAAGGATATGCGGTTTTTCACCCTTGTCGAACACTTCCCTAATCTTTTGCAGGACGGTTTGCGGGGCATTACCGGACCCGAAACCGACAATTCCAACGTATTTCTCTCCTCCGGTAAAAACGGGAAGCGAACCGGGGGTGCAAAACACCCACCGTACACGTTTTGATGCTTCGCGCGCCGAAGAGACACCTTTTTCAATGACTACCCGGCATTCGGCAGAGGGTTTCCACTCGAAATCTGGGGCCAAACGAGTGACGGTTTCCTCTCCTCCCCTCCCCCAGGCGGGGTTGAAGTAAACAGGAAATCCGTTTTCAGCGATGTACGCGTCCGGATGCATGGCCCTTGCCTTGTGTGCCCTCGCGCCCGGGATCAATTTCCAATTGAAGTAGATCCAAACCCCCGGGAACCCGGAAGCAACCACTTGGGCTGCCCCCCTTAAGTTGACAGACCCGTCTTCAGGGGAAAAATCCTGCGTGAACTGGCTGCCCGTCAGGATCACCGGCAATGGGGAACCGGCAAAGCTGAGGCTCAGCCACGCTGCAGTGTAGGCCATCGTATCCGTTCCATGAAGAATGAGGGCCCCCCTGGTTCCGGCCTGGAAGGCGCAGGCGATAACCTCCGTCAACTGGACCCAATGGCCGGGATCGAGATCGGAACTGTCATGGCCCGGCCTGCCCCAAGGCTCGAAAAGATTGGCTTCAACGCCCCTTTCACCGAAAAAATCAAGGATCGCCGCCTGGAGCTGGTTTACCGCCGCTTCATCCGGCCATGCGCTTTGGCCCTTGAATGCGCTTGCAATCGTTCCTCCGGTCAGGGCAACAAGGACTCTCTTCTTTCCCTGTTCCAAAAGGATCTCCCCTCCAGAAACGCCAATTTTTTGATACGAAAAGGGGCGGGGTTAAACCCCGCCCCCTGTTCAAAGCATCAATCGCAGGGGTGTATCGCTTTTACCGGGCATCCTTCCGCACAGGCCCCGCATCCTACGCAGAGGGACTTGTCAATAACGTGCGGCTGCTTGACTGAACCTGTGATAGCCTTCACCGGGCAAATACGGGCACATTTCGTACAGCCAATACACTTTGATTCGTCCACCTCGTATTTCTGGCCCGCCGGGGAGGGCCCGGCCGCATCCTTCTCCCCGACAGGCCTCGGGCCGGAATCCGTAACCACCTGTTCCTTACGCACGTAGGAGGCGATCATGAATTCATCGGTCATCCAGATACAGCTCACGGGGCAAATCTCAGTACACTGCTCGCAAAAACAGCAGCGGTCCACGTGGAACTTGACCTTTTTCTCCTCCGCTATGAAGGAGATGGCATTTGCAGGACAAACCTTTATGCAGAGTTTGCATCCGATGCATTTCGCCTTCTCGTAGGCTATCCTGCCCCTGAAACGTTCGGGAGTTTCAACCGGGGGCTGGATAGTCACTTTGCCTTTTGCCGCGGCCTTGAGTGCCCCAGTCAGGCTATCGGGCATGTGGGCTACCGGGAAGGGGTTCGTGAAAACCTTCTGGGCCCATTGGCGGAAAATCTGGAGTGTCATCCGGTTAAGCATACTGTCTCGCCCCCTACACCAAAACGTCCAGGGTTAGGAGTATCATCCCGGCAAACGCCAGGCCCCCTACCTGCACCCAGTAAAATTGGGACGCCTGCCAGATCTTGAACCGGCCGAATGCCGTCCTGATCACCGTCACGCCGAAGACTTGCAGGAGAAGGACCTTCACCCAGAAAAAAACAAAATCCGCCAGGAGAAGCCCGCCTCCCGACAAACCGAGAACCGCCCCAATATTCCAGGGAAAGAAAAGGGATACAACAACCGCACACATGGCGCTGTTTCGAAGGGCAAAGGTCAGCTTGAACATGGCCAGGTTACGGCCTGAATACTCCGAGATCAGGCCTTCAAGGATTTCGGTCTTTGCTTCGGCAATATCCATGGGAACTTTGCCAACCTCGGCAGGCACAACTGCCATCAACGCTACAAGCAGAGCCAAAAGCCCAAGTATGCCCATCCAGTTTGCCACTCCCCAGATCGGCATTGCTACGAAAGTCGCGAGGCTGAACGGTTCCCCGGGTATTCCGTTTCGGTAGGCAAAATAAGCCAGGCTCGTCACCACGATCGCCAGTGGGACTTCGTAGCTCATCATCAGGACCATCTCGCGCTGGGCACCGATATTCGCATAGGGAGAACCGCTCGCGAACCCCCCCGCCACCATCGCTACCGCTGACAACGCGAAGAGGTAAACGATCAGGATGACGTCCCCTCCGGTACTCATGATCGCCGGCATCGAGCCCATCGGAACGTAGAGAAAAACCATCAGGACGGCGGTTACAGCAAGCCACGGTGCCGTGTTGAACACCCAGGCGACTGCCCTCCTGGGGACGATGTTCTCCTTAACGAAAAGCTTCATGACATCGTAGAAGGGCTGGAGGAACGGCGGCCCCAACCTGCGCTGCATCCTGGCATGCGCCACCCTGTCCACGCCATCGTAAAGCATCGCCAGGAGGAGCACCAGGAAAAGCAGCGCGGTGCCGGCCAGAAGCCTCATCAGGAAGTCGGTCATGCGCCCATCAGCCTCCTCGTCTTTTCACGGCATTTCTCCATCATTTGAGCCTTTGTGACGATTTCGGACCGACCGATTTTCGCATCCGAAACAAGGATTCTCTCCATGCAGGAAATGCAGGGATCGATGCTGTTGATGATCAGCGGGGCATCGGCGATTTCCTGGTTCATAAACATGAGCGGCCACGAAACCGCGTTCGAATAAGTCGGAGCCCTAACCTTCCACCAGGTGAGGTTATCTTCACCCTTGGTCAGTTTCACGATGTGGGTGTCGTCCCCGCGCGGTGCTTCGATAATCCCCCACCCGATTCCGTCTGCGGCTTTCAGCGACGCCAGAACTTTGGGTAGTTTCGGCTCCCAGGTAATCGGCCCTTCCGGTATTCCGTCAACAATCTTCTCGAGAAGGTCCAGGGATTGGATAACCTCCATGACCCTGACGAGGAATCGATCGTAGACATCTCCGTGCACTTCCCCGGTGTAATCCTGGGGAACAACGGGCTTAACCCCAAGGTCCCCGTAGGCTTCGTATGGAGAGGTATGCCTCAGGTCAACCCTCAATCCGCTGCCCCGTGCAGTGGGACCGAGAGCGCAATAAGCTACCGCATCTTCAGGTGAGAGAACTCCCACATTCCTCATCCGGGCCTTGGCTATCGGGTCTTCCGTTACAACATCAAGGAAGGTCTCGAATTCGCGTCGATAGAAGGCGATCATTTCGCGGACTACCGACGCAGCCTTTGGAGTCAGGTCACGGCGCACTCCCCCGACTGTTCCAACCCCATAATTGACACGGTTTCCCGTCAGGGCCTCGAGAACGTCCATGACTTTTTCCCGCAACAACATTCCCAGGTTGAAAGCGGAATCGTAGCCGAAGGTATAACAGGCCACACCAGCCCAGAGGATATGAGAGTGGATACGCTCCAACTCGAGGACAAGGGAACGTATGTACTGGGCCCTGATGGGGACCTCGATTTTCGCCGCATCTTCCACTGCCCGGACGAAGGCGACGATATGACTGAAAGAACAGATTCCGCAAATTCGTTCCGCAAGGTAGATGACCTGGATCGGATTGCGTTCCCGGGCCATCCATTCAATCCCGCGGTGAATCGCACCCGGCCTGACGGTCGCCTTGACAATCCTTTCGCCGTCAACATCCAGCCAAGTCGTTACCGGTTCCTTCAAGCCGACGTGGACCGGTCCGATGGGTATCCGATAGGTTTTATGAGATCCGGCAGCCATGTTCAACCCTCCTACGAAAGCTCCCGAATGTTTTCGGGAGACGGCCCCGTCTCGTCACGGCGCCACGGCTTGATTTCTTCATCCCAGTCCTCGGGCAGGAAAACAAGGTTCGTGTTGACCAATCCCTCGAAGTGGATTCCAAGCATTTCACGCATTTCCCTTTCGCTGAACTCCGTTCCGGGAATCCTGCTGCCCAAACTTGGTATGGTCAGGTCGCTTTTCGGAATGGGCACCGACAGCGTGATCCCAATCCTGTGCCCTTCCCCCGCCTCCCTGAAGAGGCAACAATGCGCGTTCAGGGTGACGACATCACCGTCATCGTTCCCCGACATGACGTGGAAGTGCAGGAAATCGATCGTCCTTAGCCGGTCTACCAGGGAAAGATAAGCTTCCCTTTCGAAACGCACCCAGATGTCCCTGTACAGGACCCGGCGCGGGCAGCCGTCCCACCTTTCCCTCAACTCGATATCCAGGAGTGATTCGCCGAGGGTTTCCCGGATGCAGTTCATCACTTCATCCGGGCACTTGCATTCCTTGACGTATTCCGGGCGACAAGTCATCGCGATGCACCTGCCTTCAAAAGTTCTTCCCGTTTCTTTTCAAGCAGCAGGACGGCCTTTGCGGCGCCTTCAATGATGGCTTCCGGCCGGGGGGGACAACCGTGGACATAAACGTCAACCGGGATGATATTGTCGACGGGGCCATCGAGGCTATAGGACTTGAAAAAAACGTCACCGGAAGCCCCACAGTTACCCACGACGATGACCACCTTGGGATCGGGCACCTGGGCATAAATTCGGCGAAGGCGATCGGTCATGTACTTTGTGACAGGCCCCGTCACAAGCAAGGCATCCGCATGTCTAGGGCTTCCCACAAGCTTCATCCCGAATCGCTCGATATCGTAACGAGGCGTGATCGTTGCCACTATTTCGATGTCGCAACCGTTGCAGGAACCGCTGTTGCAGTGAAAGACCCAAAGGGACTTCGGCAGTATTTCGAGGACTCTTGTCATTTTCATCTGTATCGCCCCCTACACCAGGATCAAAAGGGCGACGAGCGCCGTAACCAGGATGTACCACCCCACGTAATCCGTCGCTATCCCCGTATGAAGTCCTACCAGTCCTTCGTAGAACGGCTTCAGCGCCTGGGTGTACCCCCAATAGGCCGAACTGGCCGGGACCTTCAGGTCTTCACCGTCTTCAGGGACAGGGTTGCTTCCGAAAAATATTTCGTCCTGGTCCGTCCCTTTCTTGTAATCTTTCCTTCCCATGGAACGGATGAAAAAGATCATCCCTCCCGCGATGAGGAAGAAAGCCAGCCATGAATAGACGTCCCAGTAACCGAAATTCGTATAAACCTTATCCCACATTAGAGGCCACCTCCCGTTGCAGCCGTCGCGAAAACGGCGCCGATGTAGGAAGCCTGGTCAACCAGTGCCTTCGCGGCGGGTTCCACGAGGTGATTCAATGACCAGGTCGGGAACAGGGAGAGGACGAGGATAACACATGCCAAAACCGTCATTCCCGCCAGCATCGAACCCGGCACTTCCCGGACATCCTTGAACTTTTTCAACTCGGGCCCGAGAAAGGCCGTCTGGAAAATCTTCACGAACGATGCAAGCGTAAGAACCGAAGTAACCATCGCAAAGACCGCTAGGATCGGGTGAACAGCGAAGCTTGACTCATAAATGAGAAGCTTCGAAACAAACCCGTTGAAAGGCGGAAGTCCTGCGATGGCAGCGGCCGCGATCATGAAAAGGACCATCGTTTTAGGCAGTTGCCGGGCCAGGCCCCCCATCTCGTTCAGGTTCCGGCTTCCCGTAGCGTAATAAAGAGCCCCGGCTGCAAGGAAAAGAAGGCCCTTGTACATCGTGTAGTTCACGATGTGGAATACTCCCCCCTTGAGAGCCGTAAAACCGTAATCCGCCATCGCCCGTGCATCACCCAGCGCAAGCAGGCCAACCCCAAAGCCCAGGAGCATGTAGCCGACCTGGGAAACGGAGTGATAGGCAATAAGCCTCCCGACTTCTTTCTGGATGACCGCCATAGAAACACCGATAAACATCGACAGTACGCCCAGCACGATAATGACCCAGGGAATGATGGGACTTCCCATGAATGAACCGTAAATCGTGAAGCAAACCCGGAAAAGTCCGTAAAGGGAAGCCTGGCTGACCGCAATGAGGGCGCATGTTACGCCCGCGGGAGCCTCGGCATAGGCATCCGGCATCCACATGTGCATGGGGACGGCTCCGCACTTCATTGCCAGCGCAGTCAGGAAAAGAACCAGGGCCGTCTTTTCGACCATGCCCCACTCGATAACCTTCCCCAGCGCGGCCATGTTCACGACGTTGTAGCGCGAGTAAAGAAAAGCTACGGCGACAAGAACCATCATGGCACCCAGGGTCGAAACGAGCATGTACTTGAAGGCCGCCTCCAGCGCCTCTCCACGGTCACGCCAGAAAGCGACCAGCCCGAAGGAGGCGACTGAAGAAATCTCCAGGAAAACGAAGAAGTTGAAAAAGTCTCCTGTAATTTCCATTCCAAACATCCCGGTCACCATAAGGAAGTAGAGGGCAACGAATTTTTCCACCCCGGAAAAGCGCTCCATGTAATTGACCGAGAAGATGGCGCCCGCCAAGGCTGCCACAGCGCTCAGCAGGACCATGAAGGCGGAGAAGGCGTCCACTTCCATCAATATCCGGACCGGAATCGACAAGCCGCTCGGAAGGGCTAAATTCCATCCTTGTCCCCCCATGACGTAAATCGCGGGGCCAGCTGCTCCCACGCGCACCCACAGAAGGAACGCGATTAGTGTGAAAACCGAGCTGACGAAAATGAACCAGGCGTTCCTCAGGCCCTTGCCCCCCAAAGTCGTCAAGGGAGCAAGGAACGCTCCAAAAAGAGGCACCGCAAGCAAAAGAGCAGGGAGATGATCTTGCCAGTTCATCCGCGTAGCCTCCTGACATCCCGCACGTCAAGGGAACCGTAGTGGCGGTAAATCATCATAACGAAGGAGAGCATCAGGGCGGTCGTCGCAAGACCGATGACAATTGCAGTCAGGGTCAGCGCCTGCGGTGTCGGTAACACCATCCTTGAGGAACCGCCCCCGGCCATCGTCCAGACAGGGATGCTTCCTCCCGAACGATACCCCAGGGTGATGATGAACAGGTTCGTGGCCGCCTCGACCACCGACATGGCGATGGCGATCTTCATCAGGTTCCTTTCGAAGACCAGCCCAACGAACCCCATGACGAAGAGAATACCCACAACCAGGTACGGGAAATTACCGATCATGCCCGGCTTCCTCCCTTCCGAAGGATTCTTCCGGGTGTGCCCCAGAAAACATGTATAACAGGATCATCGAAAGTCCCCCCACGACCTCCAGCCCGACCGAAAGGTTCATCAGGGCTATTGTCCCGGAGGTGTTAAGGGCCCCGGGATTCGGGCCAATCGGGACGACGCTACCGAAAAGCCCCCCGGCCTTGGCCAGGAAGTTGAAGAAGAAGGTGTTTGACATCCCCAGAAGTCCTGCCGTTATGAAGAGGGTTAGGCCGCCGCACTCCATGAGAGTGAAGATGTCTTTTTTCACCCAGGACTGCATTTTCTTGCCGCCATGCGCAACGAGAAGGAAGGCCATGAAAGTTGCAACCACTGCGCCTCCCTGGAATCCGCCACCCGGGGTAAGGTGTCCGTGAATGATTACATAGATCCCGAAAACGGCCAAAAACCATGCAAAAAGGTTACAAACTGTCCTGGCGACTACGGAAAGCGGGTTCATCAGTTATGCCCCCTTTTTCGAAAGAGAGCAGCAACGGAAATAACTGCCGTGAAAAGGACCGCCCCTTCTCCCAGCGTGTCGAAACCCCTGTAGTCGAAAACGATCGACGTGACAACGTTGTTGGCAGCCGCTTCTCCCTGGGCGTTGGCAATGAAGTAATCGTCCATCGGCGTTTCATTCGGGTTGCCGAACGGGTGCACTGCCTGCAGCCCGGTCCACAAAAGACCCCCGACAAGGAGGATTGAAATCAGGAAAAAGATTCGCGCTTTCATCAGCGTTCGCCCTCCTTCCTGAACTGCTTTTTGCCGCATGCCCTGAGGGCGATGATATAGATTGCGGTGCTCAGGCCGGCTCCAATGCCCGCTTCTGCGATCGCCACGTCGGGAGCCTGCATGTAAAAGAACTCCAGCGAGATGAACAGGCTCAGGACCGCAAGGGAAATGATCGAGGAAAGCAGGTTCCTGAACCACAGCGCAAAGAAACCAGCAACCAGTATCGTTATAAGGATCGTCAAATGGAGGATTTCAATCAACTGACTCGCCTCCCCCTGCTTTTTTCATCTTCTGCCAAGCGGTCGACAACCGCATGAAGGGGCATGATCCCGCTTCGATGGGCCGCCCGTGCAATTGCATTTGCTCCCGTTGCGTTACTGATAAGAAGGGCAAGGATTGCTACCGTAACATGGAGGGAGAGAGTGAAGAACCGTCCCTCGAAACCTTCGAAGTAGCGGGCTATTCCGTACACGACCACTGCTGCCGAGGTGAAGAGACTGCCGAAGGTTGTGCACTTTGTCGTGCCGTGAAGACGTGTGTAGACATCGGGAAAACGATACAGGGAAACGGTCCCGAGCACGTTGAAGATAAGGCCGATTCCGAGGAGTATTCCTATGACGGCAACCATGTCACATGCTCCCTTCGAGGTAACGGGCTATAAACATCGTCCCGACGAAGGAAAGTCCCGCATACACGATCGCCACGTCAACCATAACGATCGAATCGAAAATTACCGATAGAAGAATCATCATCGCGACAACGAGCGTGTTCATCGCATCCAGGGCAACCGCCCTATCCGCCAGCGTGGGCCCCGCGATCAACCGTCCGAACATGACAAGGGCCGCAAGCCCCAATACAACCGCAGCATAGGAGAAAAGGGCTTCTAACGTCATTCTGCTATCCTCCTCGCCCATTCCGGAAAGGTCCCGCATATGTCTGAAGCATCCGGCGTCTCGGTCGTAACGTTGATCCAGTGAATGTAAAGGTCACGGGATTCATCGTCCGCATCAACCGTCAGAGTGCCGGGAGTCAGCGTGATGGAGTTGGCAAGAAGCGTCAGCGCTCCATCGCTGGCCAATCCCGTTGGGATCCTGACAATTCCTGGATTGATCTTCCCGGTTATGACGCGCATGGCAACATCGAGATTTGCATGGATGAGAGCCATTAGGAAGGGCCCGAACAGGTAAACGACGAACCTGAGGAGCCGTACCGGGTTGAGCCAGGAATGACGAAGGGTGATGTTGGGGTTCCATCTTTTTGCCATGATCGAAATCAGTCCTCCGAAAAGGACGGCAATGACGATCTCGATCCACTCAATGGCCCCGCCGGCCCAGACGAGCAACAGGTACATCAGGGCCGAAGCAGCGAAAATCACCAATCAACTCACCTCCCTGAGGAAAATATACTTTATCCACGATGCCAACCAAAGCATTCTACACCTAGAGCACTTGTGAAAGGGTTCTTTATTTGTCCCCCTTCCCTCCTTTTCCGGATGCAGCACACAGTTTCCTAAAAATCCTCCCATAAAGAGAAACCCTCTCGTTGCGAAGCAACGGCCGTTTCCCCCGTGTTTCTTCTAGGGTTCGGCCGTTTAGTTGCACTTGAACCAGTGCCTCCTCGAAAAGGGGCAACTGGCTGATTATTTCTCCCTCGGGAGAAACGACGTGAGAACCGCCCAGGAAAAGGTTTCCGTTTTCCTCTCCAACACGGGCGGCCATCACCAGGTAGGCCGTCTGCAGAAAAGCCGTTCCCCGGGTGATGGTTTGCCACTGGGAGAGGGAAACTGGTCCGGCGCTGTTTTCCTTTACGCAGGGTGCCGAAGGGACGAGAAGGATTTCTGCCCCCAAAAGAGTTTCCACGATCGCGTTAGAGGCGTGCCAGACGTCCTCGCAAACCAGTATGCCGAACACTCCCCGCGCCGTCCACGCAAGCGTCGGATTGTTCCCTTCGTTGAAATGGAGATGCTCACGGTAATGGGAATAATTGCAGAGGTTGATCTTTCGGTGGAGGGCCATTTTTTTGCCCGAGGACACATACTCCGCGGAAATGTAGGTTTTCCCTCTTGAAAACAGCGGGTAACTCAGCAGGACATCCAATCCCAGGCGACGGCTTTCCTTTCGGATCCTTGCAAGCGCGTTGTTTGTCTCTTTCGCGAGGGACGCTCTCCTGCCGGGATCCACGGTCGCCTCCTCAATTCCATAACCCGAAAGGCACATCTCCGGAAGGACGAGCAAGTCGCTTCCGCTTGAAACCGCCTGCTCCATGAACCCGTTGATCCTGGCAAGGTTTCCTGCCACATCAAGCAGGGTTGGGGCCATTTGAGCAATGGAAAGGGCTAAGTCGTTCATGTGGCTCCTCCTTGCGGGTTCACCGAAACAGTACTGATAGAATAGTCTTTTATAACTTATATGGAAAGGCTTGGCATGACAAACAAAAATATTATTCTCAACTTATCGGTCGAAGCCGCGGTCCTGGGTTTCAGGAGTGGTCTTTCCCCAACAGGGGCCCACTTCAGGGTCATGCGGCATTTTTCATCCCCTTTTCTGCTGGGCCCATCCCCATCAGATAAACTGCTGGCTCTCGTCGTTCATCTTTTTACGGAGGATGAAGCCGACCTTGTGCAACATCTGACGCCATTGCGCCCCAAAAGTGCCAGGAAGGTGGCCGAGCTTTCCGGCCGCAATGAGGAAGAAACGGCCAGAATCCTTGATTTCCTCGCCTTCACCAAGCGCGTTATCCTCGCATACGGGAAGCCGCGAAAATACACCCTTCTCCCCATCGTCCCAGGGACTTTCGAGATGGCTCTCATGACTCCCGACCTTTCAAGCCGAAACAACTGGCACAAGGAATTTGCCCGGCTTTTCGAGGAACTCTGGGACGAGGGATATATCGTCGAATACACGAAAAGGGTCAGCCCCGGAATCCGGTACCTTCCCGTTTCGGATAGTGGCAAATCGATCTCTTCAGCGTGGCCTTCAGAAAGACTCGAAGAAATCCTGGAGCCTTACTCCGATTTTGCTGTTGGCAATTGCCAGTGCAGGTTGGCGATGATCCTTGTGGACAAGGGCTGCGGGCGACCTCTTGAAAATTGCGTCGTCATGGGCCCAGGCGCCCGCAAGTTCATCGAAAGGGGACTCATGCGTAAAAGCGATGCCCGAGAAGTCCTTGCAATCAAGCGCGAGGCGGAAGCGTCCGGCTGCGTGAGCTGGATCAACAACGACATCGGGGGCATACCTCGCGGCAATTCCAGTTGTTCGTGCTGCGGATGCTGTTGCCATGCAATGCGCAGCATTTCCCAGTTCAACTCCCCGGGCATGATCGCGAAGCCTCACTTTTTCCCGGCTATCGAACCTTCCCTTTGTGTCAAATGCGGCAAGTGCATCCAGGCCTGCCCTATGGGAGCCCTGTCCCTCGTTTCCGGTAATCTTTCCTTCGACAGCGCCCGCTGCATCGGCTGCGGGTTATGCACGAGGTCCTGCCCAACAAAAGCCCTTTCCCTTTCAGAGGTCAAGGATGCCGCACCGCATCGCGCCAGCCGGGCCGGGCTTTTTTTCGACCTTGCTCCAGGATACCTCTCCAACGTGTTACGTGTCTGGCTGAAGAGAAAACGCCATCCCGACGCCCCTTTTCCAATGTAGAAAAAAGGCTGCCCTTCAAAGGGCAGCCTTTCGTTTGAGTCATCCCTGGTGCATCTGCGTTCTCGCTCAGAGTCCCGGGATATTAATCGTGCAGCTTTCCAGGACATGATCCCGCAGAAAGGATACGGCTTCTTCCTTCTTTCCGGCCGTGACAAGTTCGACGAGAATGTGGTGTTGTCCCGGGTGCTGGGCCGCGAGCCCATGGCGGGCAGGTTCCAAAAGTACCAGGTAGACGAAGGATGCCGTCAGGGCGTTGCTTATATAGGAAATCAGCCTTTCGTTCCCCGAAGCTTTTGCGAGTTCGCGGTGAAAATCGAGACCTGACTGGATGCAGTTGATCTTCTCCCCCGTGCTGAAATATTCCCGTTCCATTTCAACATAAGTTTCCAGTTGAATGATCATAGGCCGGTGAACCCGCTCGAAACCTATTTCGAGCGCCAACGATTCCAGGTGGGCCCGCACGAAGTAGGTATCCCGAATCTCTTTTGCAGTCGGGGCTATCAGCCTGGCACCGCTTCCGAGAGTGAAAGTGACGATGCCCTCCCCTTCCATCCTCTTGAGAGCCTCGGTAACAGGTGTTCGGCTCACGCCAAAACGCCGTGCCAACGGGACCGTCGGCAGCCGGTCTCCGGGCTTGAATTCCCCTTCGGCGATCAATTGCATCATCTCACGGTAGGCGAGCACTGCGGGTGAGAGAGTTTCCTTCAAGACCGAACCTCCTCTATCGAAACGATGTTCAACATTTCCGCTTTTACCGGCGATAACGGCGTTTTCTCCCGTTTGACAACGCCCATCCCGCACTCTAGGATTATAGAGCATGCATGAATGCATGTCGTCATCTTAGGAGGTGGATTTTTTGAAGATTGCCGAGTTCAAGCTGGAACGCACACTGGCCCGTTTCCAGAACGAAGTCGAGTACGACCTTAGCGCGTCCGGGATCTACCCGATGTTCATCCGTGAACTACTGACCCCGCAGGAAATGGAGGACGTTTACAATAACCTCCACCTGAAATACGTTCACACCGCAGGGACGAAACACCTTCGCGAGGCCGTATCGACCTTCTACGACGGGATGGACCCCAGGTGCGTCTTCATGACCAACGGTTCCGCCGAAGCCCTTTACCTCGTGGCATGGGGCTTAATCGAGCCCGGTGATGAAGTGGCCTTCATGCTTCCCAACTTCATGCTTCTCTCCCATGTCGTGGAAGCCAATGGCGCGACGGTTAAGACATTCAACCTTGATCCTTCCCGTAACTGGTCACTCGATGTAGAAAGCCTGAAAGCTGCCGTCAGCGCCAAAACGAAGCTGATTTGCGTCTGCAATCCCAACAATCCCACGGGAACGGTCTTATCAAGGGAGCAAATGCTTGAAATCGTCAAGGTTGCCGAGAGCGTCGGGGCCTATATCCTCTCGGACGAGGTCTACCGCGGCGCCGAGCAGGGCGACGAGATGACACCCACTTTCTGGGGCCTCTACGACAAGGTCATC
>Ga0068711_1000764_pt1 | contig 23116 bp, 11 predicted proteins | sample MTBAKMMethaMetaG_FD_62224 | JGI IMG/M metagenome (GOLD analysis project Ga0068711, IMG submission 62224) | Enrichment culture microbial communities from Arthur Kill intertidal strait, New Jersey, USA, that are MTBE-degrading - MTBE-AKM (Arthur... | ecosystem: Environmental > Aquatic > Marine >...
TTGAGCAAAAAACGAAGCGCCCGGATCTGAGACATCTGGAGGTCGGGGGTTCGGATCCCCCTCGCAGCACTTTTACGGCATGTTTGAGTTCCAATTTTGAATTGCGACTTTTAAAAGGCTCCATTTGATATTGTGATCTTCGGTCGAGCTATATAACCCTATCGATGGTGGGGGTTGGGGTTGATCGGTGGCGCGCAGGGGGTGCCATTTGATGAGGTGGAGGCTGATCGAGATGGTGCGCTTGGATAGTCTTGGGTGGGCAGTGAGCACAATTTTCAGAGAGTTGATTTAGAGTAGGGTGATTATTGGCGGGTAAGTACATGCCTGATATTTTCCGTATCTAGGAAAAAGAAACCTCAGGTTTTCTAATATTATATCCTGTGGGGTCTATCTTTGAAAAAACATGGAAAGATTTTATTTTCATTTATCTCAAGTTTTTTAAAGTCTGAAATATTTCTTGGAAATGTTGACACTATCTGAAAAGAAAAAGAACAAAGATTCTTTTTATAATGCGGAGCATGGATTTATCAATATCAACAAATAAATAGTCTCCCATGCCTCTTCCCCCTAAATCACTCCCTCAAACCCTTCGCTTTGTGCATACCGCCGATCTCCACCTTGGAAGCCGGGTCTTGCGTCTCCCCGGAATGAATACGGAGAACTCAACGGATCTGTCCGATTCAACCTATAGTGCCTGGAAAGAGATCGTAGACCTCTGTATCAGGGAAGCGGTAGACTTCCTGCTGATCGCAGGAGATGTCTATGATAGTGCAGACCAGAACATCCGGGCGCAACTCCAGTTCAAAGAGGGTCTTAAACGATTAGGTGAGAACGGCATCACCGCATACATCGTCCATGGTAACCATGACCCTGACGACGCATGGTCAAAATCAATCGCAATGCCAGAGAATGCCGTCATCTTCTCATCCAAAAAACCGGAGTCCGTCATCCATCGTGACAAGGAAGGCAGACCCATCGCTGCTATCGTAGGAATGAGTTTTGCAACAGCCCATATTCGCGACAACCTTGCAGAAATATTTCCCAGACGGGAGAAGAAATGGCCTTATACGATTGGCCTTCTCCATTGCAGCGTCGGAGGAGGATACAGCCATGAACCATATGCCCCCTGTAGCATTCAGGACCTCCGGCGGTGCGGGTACGACTACTGGGCACTGGGCCATATTCATCAACCCACAGTCATCAATGATAGGGACCCGCATATCGTCTATGCCGGCAACCCACAGGGGCGTGACATGGGAGAGACCGGCGAGCGGGGCTGCCGTCTCGTGACGATCGGTGCTGATGGCACCACAGAGACGGAGATAGTCAGGACCTGCGGATATCTCTGGCAGGAGATCGAGATCGATGCCGGCGGGTGTGAAGATATCGGAATCCTTGAGGACCAGATCCGAAGGGATCTCTCCATCTTATCTGACAGAGAAGGGGTCCCTCTTGTTGGTCGACTCGTCCTCACCGGTGCGACGGTTCTTCACCACGAACTCGTCACGGGAGGCGGGGTTGTTGCACTCACAGATCGGCTGAGAGAAGATCCGCCAGGCGGCCAGTATCCTGTCTATCCAGAACGGATCATCTGCCAGACAGTCCCTGTCATCGACCGCAATGTGGCCCTTGCCCGTGATGATATCCTCGGAGAGATCTGTCGGCAGAGTGATGCGGCGGCATCAAACGGGAGAGAACGAACCCGCTTGAGAGAGGAGGCATCCTCCCTCTATAGATCCTATGCCCAATCATATACGAGTGAACCGGATGACGAGGAATTCGAGACGATCATTCGTGAAGCCGAGGCCATGCTCCTCTCATTTTTGTCTGAAGGAGGGAGAGAATGAAGATCTCATCCCTCTACATCGACGGATTTGGAAAATTCCACAACTGGAAGCCCTCCGCCTCCTTTGGCGAAGGCCTGACAGCGATCGTCGGTCCGAATGAGGCAGGAAAAACAACTCTCCTCGCCTTCATTCGCCGCATGCTCTATGGTTTTCCAGATGGAAGGAAGAAAGATCTGAACCATTACACCCCGATCAACGGCGGAAAGATCGGGGGCAGGCTGGAGATCCAGGGAGAAGACGGCAGGGAGTACATCCTATCCCGCACCGGGATTAGAGGTAGTCCCTCTCTCACCTATGCCGATGGTACCACCGCGAGGGGCTCGGCACTCTCATCCCTCCTTGGCCCCTGTGACCAGGTCTTTTACGAGAACGTCTGTGCGATCGGGCTCGGGGAGTTGCAGGAGATCTCGACACTCAGAAAAGATGAGATCAGGGACAGACTAGCTGCTGCAGGTGCCGGGAACCTCCCTGTCCGGGATGTTGCAACCTCTCTTCAGACCTCTGCAGACGAGATTTATGCTGTCCAGGGAAAGAAAAAAAGGATCAATATCCTGGTATCAGACCTAAAAGAGGTCGAGGCGAAGATCATCGCCGTGAAGAAGAGCCAGAGAGAGTACGATCAGATCAACGAAGAAATCAACCGGATGAGAGGGGCGGTTGCAGAGGAAGAGAGGAAGCAGAAAACTGTCGAAGAAGAGATTACGTACTTCAAGGCTCTTGAGAAGGCATGGGAGGCATTTGCCGAACGAGAAGATGCCCGCAACACTCTGAGCACAATTCCTGAGATCGAGCCTTTTCCGGGCGATGCCCTGGAAAAATTCAATCGGGCAGAGGATGAGGTCCAGAGATATGAAAAGGATTATGATGACCAGAACAAAGAGCACACTCGTTTAAAAGGAGAGATTGAACGCTGCGTCGTCAGGGGAGAGGTTCTCGATCAGGCCGACACCATACATGCACTCGAACGGAAGACCGAGTGGTACCGATCTCAGATGGACGATCTAAAGAGGTGCCACCAGGAAAGTGAACGCTTGGAGGCGGGTCTTGCCTTGATACTGAAGTCCCTTGGAGGGGACTGGGACGAGGAGCGTGTCACTAGGTTCGATACCTCGTTTCCTGCCAAGGACAATACAAAGCAACTCCGTGATCGCCTCGCAAAAACCGCAAATGCCTGTACTGTGCAGCAATCCAAGCTTGACGCATCAGAAAAAGAAGCAGAGGAGAAACATGGGATCCTCCAGATCTTGCAAAGGCAGCGGGATGAGATCAAAGAGAGTGCGGTCAGGGACGAGATCCTTAGGCAGGCTGATGCGATACACGCCGTAGAAAGAAGCATTGAGCGGTATTATTCACAAGGAGACGACCTGAAAAGATATCACATCGAACTACAGCAGAAGCAAGATAAACTCTCCACGACACTCCAGAACCTCGGAGGGGACTGGGACAAGGAGCGCGTCACCGGGTTCGATACCTCGTTTTCTGCCAAGGATGGTATAAAGCAGTTCCGCGATCGCCTCGCAAAGAGTGAAACAGTCTGTGCTGCGCAAAAATCTCGGTTTGAAGCAGCAGAGAAGGAAAAAGATGAGAAAGAGGAGAGCCTCAAAACCGTGCAGAGGCGCAGGGATGAGATCGGCAATGTCGCATGTCCAGACACCGCCCGAGAAAAACTCAGTCAGTCCCGTGAGCTTTTGAGAGAGATACAGTACGTCCAGGAACTTGAGACACGGCTTTATTCGATCCGGCAGGAAGAGGCGAGGGTCACAGAGATCAAAAAATCGCTCTACTCCCCTCAGGCGTTTCCCTCCTGGCCAGGTGTCCTGGTCGGGTTCTTGGCGGTCCTCGTCTTTGGGTGGGGGTATCTCACAGAAGCACTCCTGCTCGCCGGGTTCGTCGCCCTTATTCTGCTCGTTGCTGCAGTCAGTCTCCTCCTTCTCGGAAGAAAGAGAGAGGAGAGCTCTAGTCCACAGGATTCTGTTCATCAATATGAAAAAGAAGGGGAGACGTTCGCTGATCAGCGAAGAGAGGTTGAACGCGAGTTATCTGAACGGGAAGAAAAGATACTGTCCTATGCTGGACTGCTGGGTCTTGCGACTCCTCCATCGCGGACTGCTGCCGAAGACCTCGTTCACGAACTCGAAGATGCCGTGATCGAAGCGGGAAGAGCCGATAGTCTCGACAAGGACATTTCCCGCGCGGAAGAACTCCACAAAAGCGCAGAAGCGTCACTGAAAAGAGTTACAGAGGATAGGGAGCATGCACTGGCCGAACGTGAGGAGGCGCAAAATGCCTGGAGACTGTGGTGTCGGGAGCGAGAACTTCCTGAAACAATGAACCCGGATCTCATCCCTGATCTCATTGCTCTAATCCAGCAGGCGGCGGGTCTCTATTCTGAGATAGAAACGATGAAGAAGAGAGAGATGGGTCTATCAGAGGAGATTCGATCTTTTGAAGAGAAGATCCGTGGGATCATTGCAGCCTGCAGGGAGGCTGCCGGATCTTCAGACACTATTTCTGAGATCCTTCAGCGGCTCTTTGCCTATATGGAGGGAGCGAGAAGGAGAGACGAACGATATATCCTGTCTCCTGATTTTGATGCCCTGCCCTCCAGAAAGGCTGCCGAAGACCTCGCCCACGCACTCGAAGATGCTGTCGCCGAGTCAGATAAGGCATGTGAACTCGATCAGAGCATCACCGATGCAAAAGAACGCTACAATGCCGCAGAAGCATCGCTGAAGAAAGCACAGGAAAATCTGCAGCGTGCCCTCTCAGAACACAAGGACGCCCAGGATGCGTGGAGAGGGTGGTGTCACGAGCGGGGTCTCCCTGAAACAATGAATCCGGACCTCATCCCTGATCTCATCGCTGATATCAGGCGGGCCGCCGATCACTACACTCAGATCACGGCGATGAAGAAGAGAACAGAGGATCTCTCAAAGGGCATCCAATCCTTTGAAGAGGATATTATCACCGTCAGGGATGCCTGCGACGAGTCATTGAAAGGTCCTCACGACACCATTCTGGAGGGGTTACGCCGAATGCTTCGCAATGAGGTAGAGGCGAAGAGCAGATACAATACTCTCACTGAAAAGCTGAAGGAGAAAAGTGAAAAACTGGAGGGGACATCTGCTCTGTACAATACCGCAAAGGCGAACCTTAGAGGCATTCTGAAGGAACGCGGTGCAAAGACCCCGGAGGAGTATCGTGCGTTTGAACGGTTGTCACGCAAGAGGCAGGGGCTTGAGGAGAGTGTCCGGAACGCCGAATCCGCGATCCGGAGGATCAGCGGAAAAGACCACTACAATGACTTCATCACAACGCTGCAGGAGTATGACCCTGTCCGGATGCAGGTTGATCTTCAGGAAAAGGAGACAGATCATAAGAAGATCCACGATACAATTGAGGAGAGTAACCAGGCTATCGGCAAACTTACAGAGCGGCAGTCAGGCATCGAAGGTGATCATGAACTCACCCGTCTCCTATCCCGTGAAATGGAACTAAAGGAAGATATCAAGCAGGTGTCCCGGCAGTGGGCGGTTTATACTGTAGCATCCAGTCTCCTTAGAATGGCGGTGGAGACCTTCGAGCGGGATCGGCAGCCTGAGATCCTTCGGGAGGCCCAATCGTTCTTCACAGGGATCACCGGCGGAAGGTATACGCGGGTGGTCAAGCCGTTTGACGGATCCGATCCCTATGTCGAGGAGGCAACGGGCGCCCAGAAGAGGATTGATGAACTCTCCCGCGGGACTGCCGAGCAGCTCTATCTTGCACTGCGGTTTGGGTACATCCGCGACTATGCAAACTCGTCTCTTCCGGTACCGGTGATTTTTGATGATATCCTCGTCAATTTCGATTCGATGCGCCGGAAAAATGCCTGCCAGGCGATCGCCGATCTCGCAGGAACATGCCAGGTTCTCTACTTCACCTGCCACCCGGAGACGGTCAGGGATCTGACCGAAGTGATACCCGATGCACAGCTTATCGAACTGAGCGAAGTCGGTGGAAAGTGAAGAGAACGATATCATATCTTTTTCGGGGAGGGATACGGTGCGGGTCTGCCCGCACATTAAATTCAAAACAGAGAATTTAATAGCAGAATTTACTCTGCAGATTTTGTTCATCTGTTAGGTAAAAGATCCCTTATATAGCATCGGTAAAATGCTCAAGTATACTTTGATCATCGCTGTTTGGAAGTGGTTCCCATCTGCTATTTTTGATTATTTCAGCTTCTTTTTTGATATTTAACCACCCCCACACTTCTTCCACTCTGACACTAAAAGGGAGTGCCTTGCTTGCATTTGGACAGTTTAATCGCATTTCAAGGGAGTTTAAAATAGTTTCATCGGTCATGAGTATATTTTTCAGTATTTCTGGAGTAAATATGCAATATTCTCTTTGTTTTTCGTCAAGATATCCTTTATATTTGAGATACCATCCGTTAATTTCAGATATCATTGGACATCCATATTGCTTCTCAATAAGTGTAAGTACCGCACTCCGTATTGCCCCCCCAAAATGGAAAATATAGGTATATCCATCCTTTTGGATGAGAGGCCACACGATATTACTTATGTTGAGATACTTTTTCAGAGCTTGTGGCTGACTCGATGAGAGAAACATTGGTCGTGAATCATAGCACCACTCCTTGCTCGTCATTCCACCATGTATGACATCCCGCACCTCAATACGCAGTTTATCCCATTTGAATACCTCAAGTGTCTTTCCTCCGATCCCGATAGTCCCTTTTCCGCCCGGATATCGAACGCCATGCGCGACTTCTCTTCCTGTGTCGATGTCTATGACTCTATTTCCTGGACTTCCTTCGATGTTTGAGTGGATCATACCCCGTTTTTCGGATAGGTTCCACCAATATTCGCCAAGTTTTACAGTTTTGTTTTCTGCTTCTATAAGTTCTCCTTCTTCGATCATCGTACGGAGGATTGAATTATAGATTGTAGTTTCAAGAGAGGATCCTGAAAATAGGCTACACAAAGATTCAATCCTTCTCTTTTTATTTGGAGATTGGAAGATATATGAGGCAGTCTGTTGCCTGAAAACAGAATAATACGGCCCACTTGTTTCTTCTCCAAGCCACCCTTCTGCCGCTGCATCTATCATGGCGTGTTGGAGGATAAGATCAGACAACTTTTCAGCACATATCATAACCCGGGTTTTATCAGTTCGTCTATTTCCTCTTCCTATGCGTTGAAGAAGTGAGGAAACGTCCGGTGGTGGCCCATCCAAAACTACAAGATCGATATTCCCAATGTCGATACCAATTTCCAGTGTCGATGTCGCAACCATAACAACTCTGTTTTTATTATTCACAGCCCATTCTGCTTCTTCGCGCTCAGATTTACTGAGGCTCCCATGATGAGCATAGATTTCGTACCCTGTTCCAAAAAGTTCATTTTTCAACTTTTGAGAGAGGATATCTACTCTTTTACGTGTGTTTGAAAAAATCAGTATCTTTTCAGGTATATCAAGAGAGTATATATATTGGCATACAGAAGATTCCGTATCGATTGTTTCTGAAGGAGAGCGGACGAGTTCTATTGGTCTTTTCTGTCGTATTTCGACGAGAGATGCCTCATGAGAAAAGTATTTTTTCATAACAGCATTGCTGTCGGGTATCGTTGCACTCAATGCAACAGTTTGAAAATCTGAAGATCTGGTCCATCCTTTTGATTGTGCGTAATTCCTTAGTTTTTTCAACCGCTTTAGTAGCCAGACGAGTTGCTCCCCTCTTGTCGTTCCATGCAGAAGATGTATTTCATCAAGGATGACCGCTCTGACATGAGCAAGATCGTGCCCATATTTATCATTCCTCCGGTTTCTGCAGAGCATACTGTCAAATGACTCAGGCGTGGTTATAAGAATATGAGGAATATGCCTGAGGGTGTCCCTATGGTCTCCAGTACGTCTATTTATTCTAAGATTCAACTGCTGTGCAGGTTTTTGAAGGCGAACATAAAGATCATTGATGAGAGCCCTTGTAGGAGAAATATAGAGAATAGTCCACGGTTTTGTTTCTGAAAACAATCGTTCAACCAGAGGAGCACATGCAGCTTCAGTTTTTCCTGATGCTGTGGCCGATACAAGAAGGGCGTCTTGTCCACTGAGGATGATTGGAATTGCCTCCCTTTGGATCTGTGTAAATCTTCCAAAAGACTGGAAAAATGCAAAACCAGTGTGTCTCATCTTTGACACTAACTGGCAGTCTATCTCATGGTATTCGTCAAAGCCTTGCGATGAAGATTCGTAATCCATAGATGCTCATCATGAACTCAAAGATGGAGGTCCGTACAGTGAATCAAGAAGGTTGATATATCGTTTCATAAATGAGCGTATTCCACCACTTTCGTACGCGTAATCATCGGCAAAACCATCAAGTTTTTCGATTATCTCTTCAATTGGACATTGCTGACAGGAATATGCCCGGGTATAGATATCATGAATTCTTTGTACAAGCTCTAACTGTTCTCTGTTTTGGGGATCCCATCCATCGTAAGACTCCAGATTATAGGTTTCTCCTCTAGAAGAGTTAACAATCGCATCTATCAACGCATTGTTACATGAATCCTCTGAGGAGGGTACAGATGCAAAATAGATAGCAATCGGGGCATTTTTATGACGCGTCTCTCCAGAAAAATATTCGATCATACCGGAGAGCATCGATGCAGCTTTTTCGATCTGACTTCTTCCGCTCATAAGGGTTTCTTCAACCTCGTATTCATCAATTGTTATTATAAGACCCTTATATCCAGCCATTTGAGCGATTCGAGTTGTTCCAACAAGACACTCAAAAAAATTGTCAGGTCTTTCAATTACCGTACGTCCAATCATTGGGTGAAGAACATTAACGTAGACCATAGAGACCTTTGATCCACATATAGTAGAAATTTGTTTTTTTGCCTCTGCTGTGGTGAGATCATCGCTCGACGTCAGTATATCATAAAGGACATAATCAACATCTGACAAGCAACCACATTGACGAAGATGTTTGATAAGTTGAAATATTGCAGGAATTCTATCCATCTCAGGATGACCAAGATCAGACGCATCATAGCCATTAGTCATTGCCTTTTGATAAATATCGAGCAAAGGCATTGATTTGTTGAGGTTTTTCCCAGAAACCGAATTCATCAAATGATAGAGTATTGATTTTGGATCTGCAAGTGTGACAGATTTTCCATCAACTTCCACTCTCGCGACAAGATATCCTTCCTCGTATGCAATGTGGCGGATTGCCGACATAGTGTGACTTTTACCCTCTCCATATTGCCCTATAATGCGGTGAACAACCTGAGGTTTTTCTGCATCCTGTTGAGGAAAAGAGGAGAAAACCCACTGTTCAAGGTTTCCATATCCAAGTGTCAGTTTATTGATGAATTCATGAGGCACAAGGCCGAATCTCAATGCATTGACACATTTTTTGTAGGAAACAATAGTATCCTCCGTAGTCTCCAAACTTTTTTTCAAGGGTCTGCCTAAGGAGGGTAAGACTGAAGATTTAGACGCTGTGGGATGATCTGTGATTATCTTTCCCATTTTGGCATTTGGAACGCGGATGACCTGCCCTTTCATAGATCCTGAATTAAGATGAACAAGAATGCCATCCCTGATGACCCGATCTATTGTTGCAGGGCCAAATAACGTACCAATGTGCATCCCAGGTTCTGGCTCCCATTCCATCTCATTACACCTCATCATCTTCGAACGGAATGGCACCATTTAGTGCAAAGTCATCAGCATTTGGTATCATACCGGTTTCATATGCGGTCATAAGGAAGCTACAACTGCTTTTTACCATCATCCTCCGATCACTGATGTTCATATCCTCTGCATAGGTCTTTTCAGCGAGTTTTCTCATTGCATCCTCAATTTCCCATCGAGGCACATTGATATCTCCGGTGGCTTTGTACATGAGATCCGCCAACCGGGTACCAATTAGGAAGAGTTCCTCTATGATATCCTCTTTTTTTGTTTTTTTCCCTCGATTTATTTCAATAAGTGCAGCCCTAGGATTTTTCTCGAACGGAATCGGATGCTGAACCCGCTGCTGAAGAGCAGGAAAGTTCATCATACCATCTAATATCGCTGGCACAATGGCATAGAGAACAAGAACGGATCCATTTCTCAAGTCATTTATTGAGTTGATCTCTGACTGCATCAAAGAATACAGTTTACTTTGCTGGCTTTTGCTGATTTCAAATCCTTGTTCTGCCTCATCAAATGCAATAATTGTTCCCCGATAGCCAACCTTCTTTATCAACTGATATAGAGAAAGGTTGACCCTTTTTGCTGTAATGTTTAATTCAGGTTTATTTATTGGAGATATGTCAAGAATTTTTGAGATCTCTTTGTTTTCAAACTCTCCGCCAATCCAGCGACAGGCTACATCATAGAGATCCATATCGTTGCTCATTTTTGCTTTGAACGCTTTTTGAACAATCTTTGCAAATAGAGCAGATTCAAAATCACATTCTTCTATAGAATCCAACCATAACTTTACCAGTTCTTCAGCACTTTCTTTATCCGATGATTGGTCTTGAGCAGCACTCTGAATTTTTTCAAGACTGTCGGACAATAAACCTGGTATCCCCCTTCTTGTTGCTTCGGGAGTGCGAATTCCATTCGCAATACCTCGATAAATAAAATAATTGCTCGTAACGTCTGTTAATTTATTGAGGGATACTGTTGCTGTGACGCAATCCAAGGCTCTACCTTCTTCACAGAGTTGATTCAGAAAATGAGTTTTTCCCGATCCAAAAGGTCCAACTATAAATTTTTCAGCGGAATTTCCTCGTGAAAAAGATCTTTCAAAGTATGTTTTTTTAATTGCGTCAACATATTTTTCATTTCCAACACTAAAGTAGCGGCACCCATCTTCTGGAGCATGTCCTGTGGCCGCCATATTTTCAATCATATTGATAATATTATTTTTTTCTTGCTCCGGGAGTTGATCTTTGGATGATATTTCATCAGTATTATTCGATCTCAAATCTGAACAATCTGAGCATACTTCATCTAAAACATCACCAGATAAAGGATTATCAGCATCCTCTGGAATATTTGATGGAGAATCTAAGAGTGCCTTCATCTCATCGTCCCATTCTGTAAGGTGAAGTTCCTGAACAATGGTATCCATATCTGATGGGAACAGGGTGTAACCAGTATTAATCCAACTTATTTTTTCGATAAGATTATCAGCAGTTACAATATCAAACCATTTTACGATATTTTGATTGATCTGATAGTCAGAATACTTACTGCCTCTGTTAAAATATCCCCATGCACTTATTTTTCGAAGGTCTTCACCTTCAACTCTATTAAAGTAATTCTCCCGAATACGGTCCAATTTATTGAATAAATCATTTCTGTGAGTTTTTAATTGTACAAACAAATTACCATTCAGAGGAACATCCTGCTCATCCTGTCTAGCAAACCAGTCGCTATTTTCATCCCCTATAATTTCGCCGCAATAATTTTTTAATTCCAGAATGATAGGCCCATGGGAGGTGACCAAGACACAGTCAATCTCTCCATTAGAGACGAGAACATTTGACATTACATAAATGTCTCTATCAGACATTCCCGTAGAAATTACATCAATAATCTCTTTCAACTGCTGAAATTCATGTTCGTGTTGTGATTTATTACCATAGTAGAGTTTCAGTGTCATGATACCATCACCAATGTCCAGATTCATATGAAAATCTGGAAGAATCGATCCTATCGAGAGAACAAGCACTCAGAACCTTAATCAGCCAGCGGCGATATTCTTCATTTGCCCATTTGTTCAGTTCTCCTCTGCCAAAATCCTCATATTCATCATCGATGCCTTTCAACTCTCCGTCGCAATACTCAACAAGCCCTCGAAATTTGCATTTAGCTGCTGAAAAAAAGGCTTCTTTCTCATCCAGGATCGAGTCCAGACCAATAAACAAGGAATTCGAATCCTGAACCTGTATTACGGGCCATCTCCATGTAGATTGACAGGAAATATCCGGACGGGCGAGCCTTTGGCCAAGGGCAGGATAACAGGTTATGCACTCCTCCATGAAGTTTGGGAGGATAGCAAATATCGCGAGCGTTCCCTGAAGATCACCATTAGAACAGGCATCAACAAATCTTCGGATAAGGTTTGCAGCGATTTGAACTTTTTTGGGGATGGGATATCTGTCTGAAGTCCATGATCGCTCTGTTTCATCATAGAGCAGAATTACACCAGGCAAACCCATGATATGAACTGAATTAAGAATAGTATTAAGAAAATGTTCAGCGTTTTTCTCAGTCAGTGACTTTTTTATCCCAACGAGACCAGCATCTTTAGCCTGTTTCACAAGAATTTTTTCACCGAGAAGGTAATACCGGAGGATTTTCCGTGCATCATCACTAATATATGGTCCCCGTATTGCATGCTGAATTGCTTTTTGAGCAGACGAATGTGATAACTGGACGCTTCCAAGTCTCTGAGGATCGATAATATCTGCATTCTTAGCAGCTTCAAGAATATCCGGAAAACGCCTGATCTCCCGGCCCTCAATATGTGCCACACAATGTTCAAGAATATGTTTTGTAATGATGTGTGGTCTAGAGAAGTCGAGGTTGTTCTTTAATTCGATGTGGCATGTAATGAACCCTTTTTCTAGAGCAGTTTCCTCAATTAGTTGAAGGAGATGCGTCTTACCCGCTCCATTCACTCCTTCAAAAAACCGACAGGTAGAGCCTCCTAATGCAATGTAACCATCCAGAATTTCTCTGGAGAAAAATTCAAGAAATCCTTCACTACCCACATCAATAACGCGCGCAGCTCCGGGTTTTGGTATCCCTGATGTGCCCAGAGACTCTAAAATGTCAAATACCTCACACGGGGGAGGGAGGAAATGATCTGTTGACATTTAACGAACACTTCCCATGACATAACAGAATTTTTTATACTCCTCTTGGGCATTCAATCCATTCAAAACAACGCCATTTCGCTCTGTCTCCAATTGACTGCCTGTCTGGAAAACAACTTTTTTGTCTTCTGGAAGAGTGGGGAGGAGAGAACGATACCGGTCAAGATTGTATCTAAAAGCCCAATCTGGAAGATAAATATCTTTAAATTTCTTACTATGGGCTGATTTCCCCTTCATCTGATTACGAAGGAGACCAATAATCATCTCCTCATGAAGTGCGGAAACGGGAACAAGATGAGCATTTAGTTTTTTTTCGTATTCTTGTTTACTTCGGATACTCGAGTAGGCCATCACTACGATTTCTGGAAGAATGTTTTCAGGAATGGACGATTTTCTTAGGGTAGTAGATGCTTCATCATAGGTTAACCAGATATCATCTGCAGAACTAACTTCTCTCCATGGAATAAGCACGATTTTGTTAAATAGAACATTTATATACCCATTTTTTGGATCTGCTTGAAATTCCAGTTCTTCGACTCGGATCTTTGTATTGTCAGTTATTCGATGGTTTTTTCCTTGATCCTGAACTTGTTTCATAAATTTGTTGAAGTTCTGGGTAAAGTCCGAGATCCGCTGATTCCTGGAGTCTAAGACATATTGATTCAGACGCTGCCTAATATCATCTGCCGTCTGTTTTAGATCATCTCCTGCAGGGAATTTCTGACCGAATTTTTCAAGTTTTGAGAGAAATAACGGATCGTTGGGTTTTATTGATTGTATGCCCTCTAGACTCTTTACTAAGCGCTGAATATCCTTTTTCAGAATATCAAAGTTTTCTAATGCGTCTGATGGAGACATAGAATCCGTTTCACCTTTTATGTTCCTTTTGAATACTTAAGGATAAATATTTCGAATTGTTCACGTGAAATTTTCCAGATCCAAACCGAACATCAGTAATCAATACAGATAATATGACGAATGATACCGCCCTAGGATATCAATTATTATCCGCCATAATGATAGTAAACTACTGATATTATCTGTAAAACTTGGGAATGGCGCTTTTTGGCTAGGTTTCTCGTTTCTTGAGAGTAAGGTATAATGCATACGTGAAGCATAAGAGACACTCCTTTTCCCAGAAAGAAGAAACAACCATACCCAAAAAAGTATACACGCGGATCCTTTCCGCACCCCCTTACTACCCCTTCGGTGAAGGTAGCATAGCAATGGAAATGGAGGTGGGAACAGGTGATGTAGGCACCGATTCCTTGCTCTGAATACCGGCACACATTTCCCGTTGTCTCAGTCTTTCAGGCTCTTTTAAACTGAACCAGGGTGGTGAAGATGAAGATATCAGCACTTAACCAATTTTCTCTATCTAAATAACAAACAACAACCTTCATCGCCCTTCCTCTCCCATCCTCTCCTGAAGAGACCATGCCCCTCATTCTCTACCCCATCCTCCCAGGCGACCGTCTGGACGACTTCATCGCCGCTTTCCGCGTCGCCGCAGCCACCGACCCCTTCGGCAGCTGGCTCGTCCTCCCGACCAGCCGGCTCGTGCGCGAGGTTCTCCATCGCCTCGACGAAGAGAACGTCGCCGTCATCCAGAACAGGGTGACCACCCTCGCCGGGTTTGCCCGCACCCTATTCGAGGACCACGCCTCGGAAGAGACCCTGATCGACGAGACCGCGGCGACCTTCATCCTCTCGCACGTCCTCGCCGAGCATGCAGACCGCCTCCCTCTCCTGACGCGAAAAGGGGGCGCCAGCCCAGGAGTCGTGAAAGAACTCCAGATGCTCATCAACGTTCTCACCGGCCGGCAGGTCGCCTATCCAGAGGCCCTCGGGGATCTGCAGAGCAAAAAAAGCGAGGAGATCGCCCGAGTAAGAGATGCTTACTTCCATTTCCTTGAAGAACATCATTTCGTCGACAGCACCACTCTCCTCTTATGGGCGAAGCGCTGGCTCGAAGAACATGGAGAGGAGGATCTTGGAACCGTCTGGATCTACGGCCTCATCGATCCGCTGCCTCTTGAAAAAAGTTTCATACTCACCATCAGGGATCGGGCCACGATACTCCACTATGCCCTCCCAGACCTCCTTGATCAGAGGGGAGAGTGGCTCGGGGAGGCAGAAAGCCTCGTCACCCCTCTGGAGGGAGAACCCTTCCGTCTCCGTATTGCCGGTCTCTTCTCCAGCGATACAGCATGGGAGACGGGCGATCGGATCAGGGCTGCAGGGTGGAAAGATCGGATCGAGGAGATCAGGGGGATCGCAGGAGAGATCAGGGAACTCATAGATGGAGGTGCACGACCTGGAGAGATCACCGTTGCCTTCCCTGATCTCTCCCGGGGGATGGCACTGGTCAATGAGATCTTCCCTGACTTCGGAATCCCGTACGCCGCCTCGGAAGGCGTCCCACTCATCCACTCCCCTCTCGTTCAGGCATTGATGGCAGTCCTTGCGACGCCTGTGGGATCCTACCGGCGTGAGGACGTCGTCGCCCTCCTCACCTCTCTATATCTTGGAGGTCCGGCAAGCCGGATAGATGGGCATGCCGTGGATGCCCTTGCACGGCAGGAGAGGATCACCAGAGGAAGCGGTGCCTGGGATCGATGGCTTTCTGCGCCTGCAACCGGAGAGGATGACGAGAAGATTACAGAGATCAGGGAGGGCCTTGCCTGCCTCTTTGCCGACCTTGCCTCCCTGGAAGGTGCCCGCACCATTCCCGAACACATCGCTGCCTATCGTTCGCTTCTCGACCGCTGGGGATGCGGCCGCCTCCCGGAAGATGGCGAGCCCGCGCTGCGTGCGCAGGAGGGGCGAGATCTCGCCGCATTCTCCCGGATTCTCGACTCGCTTGCTGCGTCTTTAGCAATGGTGCCGCAACGTCCGGTAAGCCTTGCCGGGTTTCACTCCACTCTCGCCTCCCTCTTTGCCGCGGCAAGGGTCGTCCAGCCACGAAACCACAATGCCGTGCAGGTAGTTGGTATCCGTGAACTCCAGCATCTCTCTATCCCGTACCTGTTTATAGGTGGCCTTCTTGAAGGGGAAATGCCCAGACTCACAACCAGGCTTCCTTTCACCAATGATCTGGAGACGAAACGGCTGGGGACCAGGGCTGGGGCCGATATCCTCAGGGAGGAACGCTCCTATTTCATCGCAGCACTCCTTGCGGGCAGGCATGTCTATCTGAGCGCTCCGTGTTCTGATGGCGACAGACCGCTCCTGCAGTCAGGATTCCTCGACTTGATCAAGGATGCTGCCGGTACCTGGGGTGACGGAGAATGGCGGTGTTCGCGCCTTGGAGCGGCAGCAGCGGCCGGTGCTGCATTTGCACAGGGTCTATTCCCCAACGGAACTGCCCTCCTCCCCTCTCATCTCAATGCTGGGACGGTCATTAACCGGATCAATATCGAGAACTATCATCGTGTAGGGGCATTTGACTCCCCCTTCGACGGTATCCTCTCCGGCGATCAGGAGATCTGTTCTGCACTTGCCGGGCGGTTTGGCGCCAACGCTGTTTACTCCCCGACTGCCCTCGAAACGTATGCCCGCTGTCCTTTCATGTTCTATCTCGGCAAGGTCCTCGGCCTCGAACCCGTCCCTGACGCGGAGATTGACCTGACTGCACAGGAGCGGGGCAGCCTCGTTCACCAGATCGCTTTCAGGTTCTATACAGGCTGGAAGGAGAACAACGGCAGCAGGGTCACCAATGAGAGTTATTCACAGGCACTCGAAGAGATCCGTATCATTGCACGGGAGGAACTCGGGCGCTTCACCTTTTCAAGTCCCGCATGGGTGGTCGAAACGGAGCATCTGATCGGTTCGGAGGCAACAGGGCCTGGCGTGCTCGAAGAGTTCCTTGCCACCGAGGAGCGGTTATCAGCCTCTCCCTTCGTCCCTGCCCACTTTGAATTTTCCTTCGGGATGCCGATCGCCGACGACAATGTTGATGCCGCCTCGGTCCCGGCACCGGTCGCCATTGATCTCGAGCCTGCAGGCGGGGAGTGCCTCCTCCTGAGAGGCAGGATCGACCGGGTGGACATCACACCCGGGGGATCGTTCCTTGTCACCGATTACAAGACCGGCACATCACACCCGAAACCACAGGACATTGCACAAGGCACCGCACTTCAGATCCCCCTCTACATCTGTGCTGTGGCCGCTCTCACCGGCCTGGAGGGAGCCGGCGGGACATATTATACGGTTCGGAAGGGCAAAACAAAGAATCAGGCAGTTTTCTGGGACGCAAGGCAAAAAGAGCATTTTAAAATGTTTTCGCCGGCGAAAAACAGTGAAGTGGACCCAATCGGGGAAGCTATCCAGGCATCTCTCGACCGCGTGAGGGAGTATCTTCATGCCATCAGGGAGGGGCAATTCCCTCCAGAAGCGGCACAGATCCCCTGCCCGGCCTACTGTGGTTTCCGGACGGTCTGCAGGTTCAATGAGTGGCGCCTCCCCACGTCGAGGGGTGAGTGAGATGACCCTCACGCAACGGCAGGAAGAGGCCGCCCTCCACCATGACCGGAGCATCTGCGTAACAGCAGGGGCCGGGACCGGGAAGACCCATGTCCTTGTCACCAAATACATTGACCTGCTGGAGAAAGGAGAATGTGGTGTCGGGAACCTTCTTGCACTGACCTTTACGGACAACGCAGTGACACAGATGAAAAAACGAGTCCGTGAGGCCCTTAACCTGCAGGAGGGCGAGAATTGGGATCACATCCGCGACGATTTCTTGTGGGCGAGCATCTCCACCTTCCATTCTTTCTGCACCGGGTGCTTGCGCGAATTTCCTCTCGAAGCAGGGATCGATCCCGGTTTTAAAGTCCTTGATGAACGTCAGGCCCGGAGGATCCGGGATGAAGTTATCAACAGGCTGGTCTACGGCGAACCTCCAGAAGGGTGCCGGGATGCGGTCCTTCATACGCTCCGTGCCCTCGGCGCATCAGGGCTGCAGGAGTATCTGATTCGGCTGTACAATAAACGCGAGACTGCAGACGCTTTTTTCACCGCACTCAGGGAAGACGAGAACACTGTACTGGATGCATGGGACTGCAGCATCAGGTCCAGCCAGGAAGAGGCGATCCGGGAATTCATGGAGGACGCACGCTGCCAGGCCCTCATCGACACCCTCCGGGACCTTGCGGCATGCTATGCTGGTAGCGCTGACCCGGCGATGGAATATCTCCGTGCCGTTCAGCCGCACCTCCCGGCACCGGGTATGTCGCTGGACGCGGCAGGTGCCGTTGCGATCGCCGACGTGAATGCCTGCTTCAAGGCAAACTTCGGCCGGAAAACGAACTGGCGGGGAGACGATCTCGCCCAACTCAGGACCACCTTCAAGGAGTTCAGGGATCTCATCTCCACACTTGCAAAAACCTGCAGACTCTCTGTCGCCAGGGACGACCCCTTCACGCGGGTGACTCTGGAGTTTCTCGCCAATCTCGGCGTGGTCTTTACTGTCTTTCTCGATCTTTTCAATGCCGAAAAGCGAAAGATCGGCGCCCTTGACTTCTCTGATCTCATCCACCTCACCCACCGCCTCTTCTGCGGGCATGACCTGCTGGTCGCGGATCACTTCAGGAACCGTTACCGCTACATCCTTGTCGATGAGTTCCAGGATACCGACCCGGTCCAGACGACGATCATCAAGAAGATCCTCGGCGAAATGGTGCCTGAGAAGGAGGGGCTCTTCATCGTGGGCGACCCCAAGCAGTCCATCTATCTTTTTCGGGACGCCGATGTCACACTTTTTAAGAAAGCCCGTGAGGCCATCCGGAATAACCTGGAAGGGAAAGAGGTGGCTCTTGACGTCAACTTCAGGAGCACGCCCCAGATTGTTGGGTTTGTAAATGCCATCTTCTCGGTGCTGATGGCAGAGACCAAAAGGCCCTGGGAATTTGGTTATGATCCCTTGACGGCGCACAGGGAGGATGAAGGTTCGGTGGAGTTGCTCCTTTCACCTGAAGGAGTGGATATGGCCACGACCAGGAAGGGCGAAGCGGAGATGGTCGCGCGAAAGATCCAGGGGTTTATTGGCCACCTCCCGGTCTACTGGGACAAGGATGGGGAGCACCTTGATACGCCCAGGCCCGCAGAATACAGCGACATCACCATCCTACTTGAGCGGCGGACCAACCTCGCCTATTATGAACGGGCGTTGCGGAAGTCTGGTATCCCGTACCATGTCCACTCAGGCCTTGGCTTTTACACCCGCCAGGAGGTCTATGATCTCTACAACATCCTCTGCTACCTGGACAACGATCTCGACAGTGTCGCTCTCTATGGTGTGCTCAGGTCGCCATACTTCGGTATCTCGGATGCCGACCTCTTCAGGATGGCCGGCCCTTCACCCTTATCGTCCCCTCTCCGTGATCGGCTACGGGAGTACGCAGCCGGGTACCCTGCATCTGATCTTGCATCGGCAGCCAGAATTTTAGAAGCATGGGCCGACCTCGCCCGCCGGGTGACATTGCCGGCGCTTCTTGCCAAAATTCTGGACGATTCAGGGATCTATGCGGTATATGGTGGCATTCCTGAGGGTGAGCAATGCCTTGCCAATGTCGAAAAATTTGTCAACATGGCACGGGAGGCAGGGGACGTCTCTCTTGCTTCATTTGTCACTGAGATGAAACGGTTCATCGATGAGGGAGAGAGGGAGGGCGAGGCGCACCTGGACCCGACCGCTACAAATGCGGTCAGCATCATGACTGTTCATGCTGCAAAGGGGCTTGAGTTCCCGGTTGTGGTGGTTCCCGGCCTTGCTGAGTTACCGCCGTCCGACTCTTCAAAGATATTCATCGAGGACGGGCTGTTGCTTGGCGTCAAGATCCCGGACCCAGAACAGGGGTTTGAAACCGAAGAGACTCCCATCTTTACACTCCTCCAGGAGAAACACAAACAGAAACTGAAGGCAGAGAGGCTACGCCTTTTCTATGTGGCGGCGACGCGGGCAAAAGATCACCTGATATTCTCAGGGAGCAGCCCGAAGACGTTCAATATTGACCCGGCTGATTGCTCAACCCGCATGGATTTGCTCAGCTATGCCATTGGGCTCTCTGATGAGATGGTTGCTGATGGGGGTGTCGATGTAGTGCCGCTAGACGGGGATCAGCCACTTCATTTCACAATCTCTCTGGGGCTGGAGACAGACCAGAACGAGGCCTGCGATACCGGACCAACACTCATTCTGCCTACGGAGGAGGATACGCCCTCCTGCGGCCCTCGTGCGGTTACCGTCGAGGAGGAGGAACGCCCCTTTTCAGTGAGCGAGATTGAGCGGTATCTCGCCTGCCCGAAGGAATATGAACGAGTGTACAGGCTTGGCCAGAGGGAGCAGGCTCTACGGCCCCCGGAAAAAACGACGAATTTGGGCTTGATTCTCCACGAGATTCTTCGTGGCCGGGAACCCGCGGCAGTATGTGCCCGGTACGGGGTTGGAGATCCAGAGGTTATTTCAGAGTGTGCCCGGGTCTATGAGCGCTTCATCACTTCGCCGATCATGAAAGGGGCGCTGTGCGATAGGTGTGAGGTTCCGTTCAGGGCGAGAGTCGGTGGTGTGACCTTCAAGGGGGCGATCGATCGGCTGGTCGGGACAGCAGATGGAACCTGGGTGCTCATCGATTACAAGACCGGCCGGGTGAGGGAGGACGCACTCCCGGCAAAGATTACCGAGTATGCGATGCAGATGGCCGTGTACAGGCAGGCCGCCGAGCAGATCCTCGGCCAGCCTGTCAGAGCCTATCTCTATTTCACTGCCCTCGATCGATTCGTGCCGGTGGAGGTCGATGAGGGGGTGGTGCTTTCGCGGACGGTGAGGGCGGTGGAGAGGATCAGTGAAGGGTGTTTCTCCTTCCCCGCATGTGAGGGGTGTGGTAGAGAGGGGGAGTGCCCGGCTCTCTCCGAAGTCATGGGGTCTGGACACAACCCTTATTACTAATCTAGATTAGTACTAATCATGATTAGGGCTTTCGTCGACCGGGAGGAGGAGCGGCGGATCCTCGACGAGGAGTGGCAGAAAGCGGGAGGACGGATGATCATCCTGTACGGTCGGCGCCGCATCGGGAAGACCAGGCTCCTCACCGAGTTCGTGCAGGGAAAAGAGGGCATCCTCTCCTTTTCCGAAGATGTCTCTTCCTCAATTCAGATCCAACAGTTCCAGGCAGCATGTGCAGCCTTCTTCAACGATGATCTCCTTGCCTCCCTCAGGATTGAAACCTGGGACCAGATCTTCACCTACCTCGCCCAGAAGCCCCTCCAGAAGCGGGCCTACCTGGTCATCGATGAGTTCACGTACCTGATCAAAAACGATCCCTCCATACTCTCCGCCCTTCAGAAGGCCTGGGACACCGCCCTTTCCGGCTCGAACTGGTGCATCCTCCTCTGCGGCTCAATGCTCGGCCTCATGAGCGACCTTGCCCTCTCGGCCACCTCACCACTCTATGGTCGGCGGACAAGGGACATGCTCCTTGAGGCCCTGCCCTTTGTCCATGCGAAAAAATTCCTCGACCAGCCCTTCCCCGATGCCCTGCGGACCCACCTCACCATCGGCGGCATCCCGGAATACCTGCTCAAGGCGGCGGACTACGCCTCATTTTCTGAATTTGTCGAGCGGGAGTTCTTCTCGCGCTTCGGTTACTTCTACCGTGAGCCCTACTTCATCCTCTCGCAGGAGTTTCGAGAACTCAAGACCTACCAGTCGATCCTCAATGCCATCGCGGAAGGCAACACTGCGCCGGGTGCCATCGCACAGTTCTGTGGCATGGACGCACGCCGCATCTATCCCTATCTTGAGGGCATGACCCGCCTCGGGATCGTGGAGCGCGAGCTGCCGATCCTGGTGGACACCAGGCACGGCGTCTACCAGGTCAAAGATACCGTCTTTGATTTCTGGTACTCCTTCGTATTCCCGAACAGGGAGGCGATCGAGACCGATGCCTTCCACCCCTCTGCCCCGGCTATGGACCGTTACTTCGGCAAGCGGTTTGAGGGTTTTGTGCGCCGGGAATTCGTGCCCAGGATCCTGCCGGGAAGCCGGGTCGGCCGGTGGTGGTGGAAGGGTGAGGAGATCGACGTTGTCGCTGTCGACGATCAGGGGGGCAGTATCGTCTTCGGGGAATGCAAATGGGGGGGTCTGAACCGGCGTGACGCGAGAGGGGTGCTCGCCCGCCTGGAGGCGAAGGCGGAGATGGTCAGGCATGACCGATACCCGAGGGAGCGCTATCTTCTCGTCGGGGGCAGCGTGGAGGGGAAGGAAGACCTGCGGGGCGAGGGCTACCTCGTGTACGACCTGGCCGACATCGAGGGTTTCGTGAAGGGCGAATGATGGACCTGAAAACGCGCTACCGCGGCTCTCTCCTCGGCCTGGCCGTTGGCGATGCCCTCGGCACCACGCTGGAGTTCAGGCGACCCGGGACATTTGAGCCGATCGCCGATATGGTCGGCGGCGGCCCCTTCGGCCTTGAGGCCGGGGAGTGGACCGACGACACCTCCCTGGCCCTCTGCCTTGCCGAGAGCCTGGTCGAGAAGAGGGGGTTTGACCCCGTCGACCAGCTGGAGAGGTACTGCCGCTGGTTTATGGAGGGGCACCTCTCCAGCACCGGGACCTGCTTTGATATCGGGACGACGACGCGAAAGGCGCTCCAGCGCTTCATGCTCTCCAGAAAGCCCTTCCCCGGTCTGACAGACGAGAGGTCGGCGGGCAACGGTTCTCTGATGCGCCTCGCGCCCGTCCCCCTCTTCTATGCCTCTGATCCCGCCGTTGCGATCCATCTCTCCGGCGAGAGCTCCCGGACGACCCACGGGGCCAGGGCCGCGGTGGACGCCTGCCGCTACTTCGGCGGCCTCATCGTCGGGGCAGTGCAGGGCGCATCAAAGGAGGAACTCCTGGCCGATCGCTTCTCTCCGGTGCCGGGTTACTGGGATAACCACCCCCTCTGCCCTGAGGTGGACGCAGTCGCCGCCGGTTCATTCCGTGAGAAAGAGCCACCGGCGATCCGTGGGCGCGGCTATGTGGTCTCCTGCCTTGAGGCCGCCCTCTGGGCCTTTGATCGGGGCACGTCCTTTCGAGAGGGGTGCCTGCTGGCGGTGAACCTCGGTGACGATGCCGACACAACGGGGGCGGTGTTCGGCCAGATTGCCGGGGCGTATTATGGGGAGGAGGGGATCCCTGCTGAGTGGCGGGAGCGGATCGCGTTGAGGAGTGTGATCGAGGGGCTGGCTGAGGGGCTGATCGGTTGAAAAATGTGCTTGCATCCAGAAGAAGTTAAATTCCATCCTTTAATCTCAAAACAAAATCTTTTTCGAGAACTATTTGAATAGAGGTTCTAGGTGCTAAAAAATGCCAGATAACCTCCACAA
>Ga0068711_1000772_pt1 | contig 22929 bp, 22 predicted proteins | sample MTBAKMMethaMetaG_FD_62224 | JGI IMG/M metagenome (GOLD analysis project Ga0068711, IMG submission 62224) | Enrichment culture microbial communities from Arthur Kill intertidal strait, New Jersey, USA, that are MTBE-degrading - MTBE-AKM (Arthur... | ecosystem: Environmental > Aquatic > Marine >...
GGTTTTGCTTTATGGCACTGGGCGCAAAACAAACTGGCATCAAAAGCTCGAAAAGGATAAATACTTTAAGTCATTTTGATCTTTACAAACCAATCCTGGCTTTGACCATTTTTCGCTTTTTGGGTTTATACTGGCCCGCGACACAAATCTTAATCCAAATTATTTTCGGGAGCCAAAGTAATTAATGTACGCGTTATCCAAGACTCGCATTGAAGCAAATACCGCACAAGCCCTGATTGACGCTCATTTTGGAAAGGGGGTAGAAATCCGCAATTTTTCCGAGCTGACTGACGGCATGTATAACGCGGCTTATTTGATCGAATTATCCGAAGATCAAAAATTGGTTCTGAAGATCGCCCCCGCTGATCACATCAAAGTGTTGCGCTACGAGAAAGAGATCATGCGCGCCGAGGTTGAGGTGTTGCGATTAATCCATGCCCAGACAGATGTGCCGGTGCCAGAGGTTTTTGCTTATGATACTTCCCGCCAGCTGATTGATCATGATTATTTCTTGATGTCTTTTGTGCCGGGGACCGGCTTGCACAAATTGCGCGCTCAGCTTTCCGCGCAGGAGCAGCAGAGCATTGATTTCGGTATAGGAGAATACCTTCGCCAAATCAACCAGATTCAGGGCCCGGCTTTTGGTTATTTTGCCCAGCCTGACCGCCATTTTTCTGCATGGCGGGAAGCCTTCAGTTCCATGCTGACAGATCTGCTTCAAGACGGTGTGGAGGCCGGTGTGGACCTTGGAGTCGACCCCGTTGACCTGCTTGCCCGGCTGCAGCCATTTCTTCCCCTGCTCGACGATGTGAAAATACCATCTCTGGTGCATTGGGATTGTTGGGACGGCAACATCTTTGTCGACCAGCAGACTCAAAAAATCACCGGAATTTTGGATTGCGAACGCGCGCTGTGGGGGGATCCACTGATGGAAGTCAACTTTGGCGCGTTTGGGGTGCAGCCGGCGCTGGTGCGGGGATATGGTGTGGATTTGCTCTCCCAGCCGGGTGGTAAAGAACGGCGCGTTTTGTATAATATCTATCTCTGGCTGGTGATGATTATTGAGTGTACTTATCGCCGCTATGAGACCCAAGACCAGGAAAATTGGGCGCGGATGAAATTGATCGAAGAGTTGCAAATTCTGCAAAGCCTGTAAAATGGATACAGGATTTATCACTTTGGAACCTCATTATCCGATGCTGAAAAATGACAAGCTGGTTATATCAGCTGGTTCTGGTGAATGAAATAACCAGAATGGAATAGGAGTTTTCAGATGACCTCCCGGCCAGAAGCGATGAATGAATTCAAATCCCAACTGCAAAAGGGCGTCATCCAGCAGGCTTATCGCGGCTTGCTGGAATATCTGCTCTCGCTTAAATCCCATTTCAAAAATAAATACCCTGAATATATCCTCTCTGGTGGACTTTACCAGGGATATATGGACATGGCTTATTTTTCTTTCACTCCAGAATCCTTCAAGCGCCGCAACCTGAAAATTGCCATTGTGTTTAATTTTGAGGCCTTTCGCTTTGAGGTCTGGCTGAGCGGTTACAACAAGCAGACGCAGGCCGAATATTGGCAGCTGTTCAAAGAAAGCGGCTGGGATCAATACCCGCTGGTGCCTTCCATCATCGGTGAGGATGCCATTGTGATGCACACCCTGATAGAAAATCCGGATTTCGATGATTTGAATTGGTTGACCCGCCAGATCGAGACGGGAACCATGCAATTCATCGCCGATATCGACCGCTTTTTGTCCGATCACCAGGCTTGATGGTTACGGATAGATCTCTCTTCAGTAATTTTTTTGATAGTGAATCATAAGGTCATTATGTACTCTCCCCAAGACCCCGAATTGAACCTGGCCGGCCCGTGCGGATTCTACTGCGGAACCTGCCGGCATTACCTGGCCAGAGCCAAGGGGTTATTAAAGGAAAAACACCTCAAAGACGGCTGCAGGGGCTGCCGCGCGCAGGACAAGAAATGCGCCTGGGTGAAACGCGATTGCGTTTTGCTGCGCAAGCACCAGATCGCGTTTTGCTTTGAATGCCCCGATTTTCCCTGCGAGAATCTCAAAAAGTTCGCCGAGCGGCATATCCGCGACGATCAGGTGAGCCCCATCGAGAATCTGCTGCGCATCAAACAAGCCGGCGCGCGGCAGTGGCTGGCAGAGCAAGCAGAGGACTGGAAATGCCCGCAATGCGGTGGAAATCTGTGCGTGATCGACCGAGAGTGCTACGACTGCGGGTGTTCGTTTCCATAATATGAAAGGGGCAATTGGCCAGGTTTTCTTGCCGGCAACCAATCTCGAATTGAATTTCACTCTCCGTCAGGGAGGGCGTTTTTATTCTCGGATTTCATTTACGCGATTTATTGGCGATTGCAGCTATAATATCGTTTGATTTCAAATTAAGCAGCATCAACAACAGAAAGCGTACCGACCATGCAACCCGCTCCGGAAACCAGTTCCCCATCTTCGTCAGGCAAAATCAAACTTATGCTGCGCCAGCACCCGCTGTTGGCTTTTTTTATCCTCGCCTATGCCATTTCCTGGATCCTTTCAATCCCCTTTATCCTTGCGGAATGGGGCGTATTGCAAGGTGATTTCAGATTCGTGTTTGTGATCAAGTCTTTTGGGCCTTATCTCTCGGCAGTCATTCTGATCGGTATTATCGAAGGTAAGAATGGCCTGCAGCGTTTTCGCCAGCGCATGCGCCAGAGAAAAGCCGGCTGGCAGTGGTACCTGTTCATTCTTCTGGGAATCCCCACGCTGATCCTGCTGGGAATCACGGTGCAGCCCGGCGCGTTGGCAGGCTTTCTGGGCGTTCAACCTGTTTTGCCGCTCACTTATCTGGTTACTTATATCGCGGTGATGTTTGGCGGCGGGCCGCTGGGCGAGGAGCCGGGCTGGCGCGGATTTGCCCTGCCCCGCCTGCAGCAGCGTCACGGTCCGCTGTGGGGTACGCTGATCCTGTCTGTATGCTGGACTTGCTGGCATCTGCCAGACTTTTTAACCTCCGCCCAGGGGGGAGGCCCCGGAACCGGACTATCCGCTTTTTTGGTAAACTTCCCCATTTTTCTGGCCCTGGTCACCGCCATCGCCATCCTGCTCACCTGGATTTATAATCGCACTGGCGGGAGTATTTTTCTTGCCATTCTGGCGCACGCCAGCGTCAACACTCCCCAGGTGGTTTTGGTGCCGCTCTTCCCCGCGGTGGATACCACTCGCCTGAACCTGGCCGCCCTGATCGGCTTTGGGGTGACTGCCCTGCTGATCCTCATTCTCACCCGCGGGCAGCTTGGTTACCCGGCAGAGAAGTTAAGTGAGACCCAAACGCTATAAATTATTATGCAGACTTTCTGAACTCACTCCTCAAGGGTGAAAAACCACGTCAAACCAGAAGCGCTTCCAATTTTGGAGCGCTTTTTTATTGTAACTTCAGTTTTAATGTCTATAATCTTAAAGTACCTAAGACGCCAATATTGTTAAATCTTGTCGTTCCTAATCAAACAAGGATTCATACTGAATGAAGATCACCATCTTTGCGGCTGGTTCACAAGGGGATATTCAGCCTTGCGTGGCGTTGGGCAAAGGCTTGAAGCAGGCAGGTTACCAGGTGAGCCTGGCCGCGCCAGAGGATTTCGCTGAATTTGTGCAGCGGCATGCCCTTGAATTTCGCCCGCTGCGCGGGGATATTCAAAAAATCATGGCCAGCGACACCGGCCGGGAGTTTATGGAAACCGGCGGGCAAAATCCACTCAAATCCATCCCCACCATGCGCGTTTTGCTTGCCCCGGTGATCCGTGAGATGACCGCAGATGCCTTCACGGCAAGCCAGGACGCGGATGGCTTGATCTGCCTGGGGGTGGTGAGCGCTTTCGGAAAGTCCATCGCCGAAGCGTTGAACATCCCCATGTTGAATATCGAGCCCACCCCGCTGCTCCCCAGCCGGTTTTTCCCCGCGCCATCCTGGCCCATCCAGCGTGATTTGGGCGGCTTGCATAATACCCTTTCTGGTAGAGCCATGCTGCAGGTGGTCTGGTATTGGTACCAGCCTTTTGTCAACGATCTGCGCCGCCGCCTGGGGTTGCCTGCTTATAGTGGATCCCGTTTCTACCGGGCGTTAAGAGACACGCCCATGATTGGCGCTTACAGCCCTGGTATTATCCCCCAACCCGCGGACTGGCCGGAGCACGCGCACGTCAGCGGGTATTTATTCCTCGATTCTCTGGCGGACTGGCAACCACCCGCTGGCTTGACCGAGTTCCTTGAAGCGGGCGAACCACCCGTCTACATCGGGTTTGGCAGCATGTCTGGCCAGAGCCCTGAAGTGCTGGCGGAGCTGGTGATCAACGCCCTGGCCAGGAGCGGGCAGCGTGGTTTGCTGCTAACCGGTTGGGGCGGGTTGCGCCCAGAAATGCTGACAGAAAACATCTACGTCCTGAATTCCGCCCCGCACAGCTGGTTGTTTCCGCGCATGGCAGCAGTGGTGCACCATGGCGGGGCGGGAACCACCGCCGAAGGGCTGCGCGCGGGTGTGCCTACGATCATTGTGCCCTTTATTCTCGACCAGCCTTTCTGGGGCGCGCGCGTGCAGTCGATGGGGTTGGGACCGGCGCCCCTTCCGCAAAAGAAATTGACCGCTGAAAGTCTGGCCGCGGCGATCGTCACCGCGGTGACCGATCCTGCCATGCGCGAGCGCGCCAGACTGACTGGCGAAGCCATCCGCGCGGAAGATGGGGTGGGCAACGCGGTCAAACTCGTCCAACGCTATTTTGGCGACCCCCATTGAGTAACGACAGGCAAGGAAAAAATGAACTCAAAAAATGATTCGCGAACTGTGTTGCCCTATCCGCGTGAGCGGCAGTTGATGGTCGACGGCGGGCAGTTGGGACTGCAGAAACACACCATCCACGGGTTGGTGGAATTTGATATCACCCGCGCGCGGGAGAATATTCGGCAGTACCGCGCTCAAACCGGTCAGGCGCTGTCTTTTACCGAGTTCTTTCTGTTCTGCCTGGGAAAAGCCATTGACGCTGACAAAAATATGCACGCCTATCGCGACTGGCGCAATCAGCTGGTGATTTTTGATGACGTAGACGTGAACATGCTGTTTGAAGTGGAAGTGGATGGCCAGAAAGCCATCCGCCCGCACATTCTCAGAGCAATCAATCATAAAACCCCGACCGAGCTGCATCAGGAAATTGAAGCCTTCCAGAAGGGCTACCAGGAGAGCCGTGAATCTAAATTCATTGAGTGGTTTGTGCGTCTGCCGCAATTTGCCCGGCGGATGTTTTTAAAGTATCTCTTTAAGAATCCGCAAATGGTGAAAGATCTGTACGGCACCGTGCTGCTGTCTTCGGTGGGTATGTTTGGCCGCGGGAGCGGCTGGGCTATTCCGGTGCCCAATCACACCCTGCAGCTGACCCTGGGCGGCATGGCCGAGAAGCCGGGGGTGGTGCAGCACCGCGTGGAAGTGCGCGAATATTTGAGCGTCACCATCAGTTTTGACCATGACGTCGTCGACGGCGCACCCGCCGCGCGCTTTATGCAGCGGCTGAAGAAGCTGGTTGAGAGCGGCGTAATCGAGTAGGGCAGTGTGCCCCCAAAGGGGGCATGCCGCGCAGGACATTCGGGCGCTCCCGGCTGGCGGGGGCGCTTTTGATTGAATCCTGTGCTCCAGTTGTATAATCAAATCAAGGCATTCGCCTGTCCGCAAGGAGGGAGTTATGGACCGCCTCACCCATTGGATCAGGCAGCATCAGGTGCTGGCATTTTTCATCATCGCCTTTGCCATCACCTGGCCAGGATTTTTCCTGGTATTTTTCATCTTCCCCGGCAACCAGATTGTAGAAGCATTCTGTTCACAAGTGGTTTTCAGCCCCGCTCTGTCGGCGATGTTGATCGCGGGCATCGCTGAACCGCGCCCCAAACTCGAGCCCAGCCGCGCGCGCTGGATCACTTTTGCGGTGGCGTGGTTGATCGCCTCCAGCGTGCAAACTCTGTATTTCTGGAAAATTTACCAGGTAGAGCTCTCGGTGCTGATCGTCATCGTCAGCTGCCTCTTCGCGCTGATGCCGGCCTGGGTGCTTTCCAGCGCGTACGCGCGCAGGCCCGGCGTTCGCAAGCATTTCTCCACCCTGCTCAAACCGCGCGGCAAGGTGATCTGGTACCTGCTGATCTTTGCAATCTTTCCCGGTATTCAGCTGCTGGCGATGAGCATCACCCACCTGATGGACGGGCAGGCCGAGTTCTTCCTGGCCGAGGCGGGATTCGAAGGCGCGGCAATTTATTTGCTGCTGGAATTCTCACGCGGGTTCCTGATGACCGGCGGCATCAATGAAGAAAGCGGCTGGCGCGGTTTTGCCCTGCCCCGCCTGCAGGCGCGTTACCCGGTGATCGTTTCGGTTCTCATCGTGTGGTTTTTCTGGGCGCTGTGGCATATCCCCTATGATATTGGCCGGGGAGACCCGCTCGCCTGGATATTGGAGAATCGCATCGTCTGGAATCTGATGGTTTCCATCCTTATGGCCTGGCTGTATAACCGCACCCACGGCAGCATCCTGGCCCCGGCGCTGTTCCACCCCGCGATGAACACCTTTGGCAATGTTTTTTCGATTAATCCTACCGGCCGGGTGCTCATCATCGCGGTGGCGGTGATTGCCCTTGTCTCGGATCGCATGTGGCAGAAGCTGCCCGAGGACAGCCTGGCGGTGTATAGGCAGACGGAAATCGCGGAAAATTAGCGGCAGCGATCTCTCCAGAAGGGTTGTTTGTGACGCAGTGGGAAAGAGGGTGAGTATAATTTTGAATAAAGAGAGTCCCATTACCTGCTGCTATTTCCGTTTTTATCACCAGCAAGGAAGGTTTTATCGCTAATTTAATTCAACCAGGTGAGATAAAGCTCTTCCTTATGTGTGCCTCGGAATTTATTGGAAACTGATTCATCCAGAAAGTGGAAATAATGATGGCGGAACACCAGGCAAACCTGTTGAAAGAAATATTCTCGCAATACGACCCGCAAAATCCAAAGTTTGCTGCAGACGCATTGCGGGACTATTGGCTCCAATATAATCCTAAAAGGATAGATGTGATTAAGGCCGATCTACGCGAGCAACAAGAGACAATCGGCATACCAGTTCCTGTGCTGAAATCAATCGGTAAGGAAATCAGCAAGGCAGCCCGCGGTCAGGTTGATGCCTATATTCCGCTGCTTCAATTACTTTGGAGTGATTATGGCCGTGAGGGACGGGTAGTCGCGTTGATCCCGTTGGGAACGCTGGAACTGGTTTTCCCAGAGAAAATCATCCCGCTACTAAAGGAAATGTGCCGCACCTGCCTTACCTGGGAGGATGTGGATCGGTTGGCAATGGATGCACTGGAGCCAATTGTTCGCAAGGAGCCAGATAAATGGCTTGGCGAGGTTGAGCAGTGGCTTGGGAACGAGAACAAATGGATTAGAAGAGCAGGTGTGATTGTCATTGGGCGCTTGCCGCTCAAACAACCACAATATGCCAGCAAATGTTTAGGATTGATTGAACCATTATTGGATGAAGAAGATGATGATGTTAGAAAAGCGGTGAGTTTTGCCATTCGGCTGGTGGCCTGGGGTGAAATTAGTCCTGTGCATGAATTTCTACTTCAACACATACCCCCTGAGCATTCAACGGCTACATGGGTTTTGTGTGATGTGATTCGAAGCATGGCAAATCGATATTTACCGGAATTTGTGGATTTATTGCCTCAATACGAAGCATGGGCCTCCTCTGAATCAGTGAGCGCAAAGGAACGCATTTCGATCCAGAGTGCTATAAAGACTCTCAAGAAAGCGATTGAATAACAAGTATGCCTGGCAGGTGAATCGGTATTCCAGGGTTTGGAATACCCCAAAATCAAGCCGGTTCTCCTCAACCTGACCGGTGCTACAGGCTGGTGGGGCGGGTGCGGGTTTGTAATTCCAGTTTTCTCATCCTTTAACTGCCAAATCCCCGGATAAGTTGTGACAATTGTCACAATAACAATTCCAAAACATAACTATCGTTCGGTATTTTTATTGTGTAAAATGCTTGGAGGGGAAGGATGGTTATGCCTTTATTGAATTTGATTTGCGGAGTGTGAAATGGACGCGTTTAAAGTACTTGAGATTAAAAAGAATATTTTCGATGACAACAACCGGTTGGCCGATTCCATTCGGGGCGAGTTAAAACAAAACAAAACTTTCATGCTGAATTTGATGTCTTCGCCAGGATCGGGCAAGACCACCACGGTGGTGCGCACCATCGAAGCGCTGAAAGATGAAATGCGCATCGGCATTATCGAAGCCGATGTTGATTCCGATGTCGACGCGCGCACCGTTTCACAGACAGGCGCGCGGGTCATCCAGTTGCATACTGGCGGGATGTGCCACCTCGACGCCGACATGACCCGCCAGGGTCTGGAAGAGTTGGGCACCGACGGGTTGGACTTCATTATTGTCGAGAACATTGGCAACCTGCTGTGCCCCGCCGAAGTGGACACCGGCGCGGTGAAGAACGCCATGATCTTGAGTGTGCCCGAAGGTGACGACAAACCGCTGAAGTACCCGCACATCTTCACTGTTGTCGACGTTTTACTGATTAATAAAATCGACGCGATGGAATTTTTTAACTTTGACCTGGAAGCGGCCAAAGAGCGCGTTAAGAAGTTGAATCCCAATGTGAAAATCATCCCCATCTCCGCCAAGACTGGAGAGGGCATCGCGGAATGGGCGGAGTGGATCCGCACCGAAGTTAATGCCTGGAATTGTAATTCTTAAATTTTAATTGTTTGAGAGGAAACCCGAATGGAGACCAAGCTTAAAGTATTAGAGTTTGCCAATAAAGTCAGCGGAAAAAAGATGGGGGCCAAGGACGCGATCACAACGACCGCCCCTGAATACAAGCTGCTTGAGGCGGTCGTGACCGATGAAATGGCCGAAGTTGCGTTGCACCTGGAACTGAACAAGCCTCAATCCGCGGAGGAAGTTGCCGCGAAGTGTGGCCGGTCTCTGGAGGATACCACCCGTCTATTGTGGGATCTGGCCATGGCGGGCGCCTGTATCGTAAACGAAAAGGATGGCGTGGATAAATTCTGGCATCCGGTGTGGGTACCCGGCATCATGGAAATGATGGTCAACAACCGGGAGAATGTCAAAAAATTCCCGCAAATCGGCGAGGCGTTTGAGGGGTATGGTCAAGTCAAAGGACCGAAAGCCGTCGGTTTATTCCCGGTTGGGGTTGGCTCGATGCGTGTGATCCCCATCGAAAGCTCGATTGATGGGAACACTCACCACGCCTCTTACGAAGAGATTTCCAAGTACCTCAACGATAACAACAGATTTTCAGTCTCCGATTGCTCTTGCCGCACATCGCGTGAGGTGATGGGTGAGGGGTGCGGTCACTTAAAAGAAGACATGTGTATTCAAATGGGAGAGGCCGCGGAATTCTACATCCGCACTGGCCGCGGACGGGAAATTACCCGTGAAGAAGCCTTTGATATCATCCGCCGCGCGGAAGAAAACGGCTTGATGCACAGCATCCCCAACATGGACGGCGTTGGAAAAACTCACGCGATTTGTAACTGCTGCGGCTGTTCCTGCTTCGCGATTCGCAACGCCGAAATGTTCTACAACACCGATATGATTCGCTCCAACTACATCGCCCAGGTCGACGTTGAAAAATGTGTTGCCTGCGGTGAGTGCGTGGCCAATTGCCCGGTCAACGCGCTGCAACTTGGACAAAAGATCTGCGGAGAGACCCCCATTGTTCTGCCTAAACGCGAATCACCGCGCGACACCGAATGGGGTCCTGAAAAGTGGAATGTGGACTATCGCTACAACCGCAAATACGTGGTTGATACCGGCACCAGCCCCTGCAAAACCAACTGTCCCGCTCACATCGGCGTTCAAGGTTACATCAAGCTGGCTTCTCAGGGCCGCTATACCGACGCGCTCGAGCTGATTAAAAACGAAAACCCCTTCCCGGCAGTTTGCGGCCGCATCTGCCCGCGCAAATGCGAATCGGACTGCACCCGCGGTGATATTGACGACCCGGTGGCGATTGATGAAATCAAGAAATTCATCGCCGAGCAGGACCTGAACAAAGACACGCGCTACATGCCCAAGATTCGCCATAACTACGGTAAGAAAATCGCGGTGGTGGGCGCTGGCCCGGCCGGGCTCTCTTGCGCTTATTACCTGGCAATTGATGGTTACAAAGTAACCGTGTTTGAGAAACAAAAAGTGTTGGGCGGTATGCTCACCCTGGGGATCCCCTCCTTCCGTTTGGAGAAGGACGTGGTCAACGCCGAAATCGACATTCTCAAAGAGATGGGCGTTGAGTTCAAAACCGGCATCGAAGTAGGTAAAGATGTAAGCCTGAACGATCTGCGCGCGCAAGGCTTTGAAGCTTTCTACCTGGCCATCGGCGCGCAGGGCAGCCGCAAACTGGGTATCGAGGGCGAGGACGCCCAAGGCGTAATCGCCGGGGTCGATTTTGTGCGCAACATCAACCTCAATGAAGACGTGAAGTTGAACGGCAAAGTGGTCGTCATCGGCGGCGGTAACGTGGCTATCGACGTAGCACGCAGCGCGGTGCGCGTCGGCGCCGGACAGGTGGATATGTACTGTCTGGAGACCCGCGAGGAAATGCCCGCTTTGGAAGAAGAAATTGAAGAAGCTCTGTCGGAAGAAATTCTGGTCAACAATTCCTGGGGTCCCAAACGCATTGTCACCGACAATGGCCGTGTGACCGGGGTGGAATTTAAGAAATGTGTTTCCGTGTTTGATGCCAACGGCCGCTTCAACCCGCAATACGACGAAAACGATACCAAACTGGTGGAAGCCGACTATGTATTGGTTTCCATCGGCCAGGCGATTGATTGGGGTACCCTGTTGGAAGGTTCCACCGCGGAGTTGAATCCCAACAAAACCATCAAAGCCGACTCGCTCACCTTCCAGACCGGTCAGGCCGACGTCTTCGCTGGTGGCGATGTGTACACCGGCCCCCGCTTTGCCATCGACGCGATTGCCGCGGGCAAACAGGCTGCCATTTCCATTCACCGCTTCGTGCATCCCGGACAGAGCCTGACCATCGGCCGCTTACAGCAGGAATACATCATGCTGGATAAATCCGATCTCAACCTGGCCGGGTACGATCGCGTTCCGCGCCAAAAAGCCGGGCATTCCAATGGTGGAACATCCAAAGAATCGTTCAAGGATCTGCGGGTTACCTTCACGGAAGAACAGGTCAAGCAGGAAACCGCGCGCTGCTTGGGTTGCGGTGTCACCATGGTCGATGAAGAATTGTGCGTGGGCTGCGGTATGTGCACCACCAAATGCAAATTCGAAGCCATCAGCCTGGTCCGCAAATTCAACAGCACCGGTGTGGCTTACGAAGACATCAAACCCGTTGTCCTCAAAAACATGCTTAAACGCAAAGTGCGCATTACAGCCAAAAAGGTCACCAAATCGGTGGCGTCCATCTTCAAGAAATAACGCACGTAGAAAAATTTCATCCTTCGCCACGCTGCTTAACCCGGCAGCGTGGCGAAAAATCAACCAGGTGATTGGTTTCAATCAACAAATTTACAGGATAGGTGAGTCTCTTGCACGAATTAGGAATCATGTTCAATATCGTCCGGTCAGTGGAAAAGTTTGCCAAAGAGAACGGGGTGTCAGTGATCGACACGCTGGTTCTCCAGGTGGGTGAGCTTTCCCCGGTGGTGCCGCATTACATCGAGGCCTGTTACCCCGCCGCGGTGGATGGTACCATGCTGCAAGAGACCAAGTTGAAGATCGAGGTTACACCGGGTAACGCAATTTGCAAAGATTGCGACAAGGTTTTCAATCTGCTCGCCAGCGGTAAGAAATGCCCGCATTGCGACGGAACAAAACTGGAAATCTTAAGCGGAAGAGAATTCATGATTAAGGAAATTGTGGCCTGCTAACCAGCCGGCCAATTGTTTCGAAGAGCTTTTCCAAAACCCTATTCCAGGAGAGTGCGACTTGTTCTTTTTCACCAATTACACCCTCGCTTCCATTTTGACCGCGCTGGCGGCCTTATTGGGTCTGATCCTCGTCAACGAACTGACCCGCCGCAGCAAATGGCTTTCCATTGCTGTGTACATCATGCTTCCCATTCTATTGACCGCCTTCGTATGGCGAGCAGGTGACGGATCTTCCGCCACCAGCACCTGGTTTGCCTGGGTGAAGACTTATTCCGCCCTGGCTGGCGTGATCGGTTTCATGGCCATCCGCTATATTCCCAAACTGCAAACCAATAAATTCGCCTTGTTCTTCCCTGCTTTTATCCTGGGCTTCAATATCCTCGAAGCAGTGATTCGCGATGTGCAGTGTTTCAGCAAGGGTTCGTTTGTCGAGGGTGGACTGACCATCGTTGGCGGACCGTGGAACCTGATGAACGCCGCCGCGGGGATTATCCTGATCATCACCATGACCGGTTGGACAGGCATTAAAATTGCCAAAACCAAAAGTCAGGATATGATCTGGCCGGATCAGCTGTGGTTCTGGATCATCGCCTACGACATTTGGAACCTGGCTTATTGCTACAACTGCCTTTCCACCCGTTCCTTCTACGCCGGTGTCATCCTGCTGCTGTCCTGCACCTTGCCGTCGTTCCTGATCAAACGCGGCGCCTGGCTGCAGCATCGCGCGCAGACGTTGGCGCTGTGGGGCATGTTCTCGCTGACCTTCGCGTACAGCAAATCACCCCTGTTCGGCATCACCACCACTAACAACCCGGCTTCTCTGTTTACCCTCAGCGCGCTGGCATTAGCCTCCAATGTGGCTGTGCTGGTATATGTGCTCTACCGGACATACCAGACCAAGCGCAATTTCATTTTACATGACCTGTTCGATCATCTGAAAGAATATCGCCAGGCTCTGACAGAAAACAACCTGGCCTGAGCGTAAAGTTTAACAAGAGACGCGCCTTTCCGAACCGGAAGGGCGCGTTTTTGTTTGGAAAAAATAAGGTCTCTCCCAGCAGCAGACCAGGGAGAATGCCGGTTAACCCAACAGACTTCCCACCGGTGCCAGGTAGCGGATGTATTCGTCCAGGCAGGCCGGGTCGCCGTTAAGCGGCTGCAGGATGACTGTGTCCGCGCCAGCGTCCAACCAGCGGCGCACGGAACAGGAAACCTGGTCCGGCGTTCCAGCCGCGGCAAATTCATCCAGCCAGGCGTCGGGAATATTGCGCGCAGCTTCTTCGCGGTTGTTGAAGGCGCGGCGGTATTCTTCCACTTCCGGCAGAAACCCCGCGGCTTCGAGGTGAACATCATTCCAGGGCAAGCGCTCGGCCAGCGCCTGGCGCGCGGCGGCGCGGGCTGCCTGCCCATCCACACTGATTTTAGCGTCCAGGTACACCACCACGCGGTGATCCTTGAGCCCGCTCTCGGCCATCCCGGCTTGAATGTGCGCGCGCGCCCATTGGATGTAAGCCGGAGAAGACATGCTGGTAAGGATGGTGCCGTCTCCGAACCGCCCGGCCAGGCGCAGCGACTTTTCGCGCATCGCACCCACATACAACGGTGGAACGATCTCGGGGGTGAGCTGCATTTGAACCTGCTCCAGGTTAACCCAATCGCCGTGGATGGTGACGTTTTCTCCATTCAACAGGCCGCGGATCGCGGGAATCGTCTCTGCCAGTGCCTTCAACGAAGAGCGCGGGGCAGAACTGATTTGCTCCATCCAGCTCCTGACGCCGTGTCCAAACCCGGCGATGAAGCGGCCGGGGAAGGCGCGCGCCAGGGTGGTGATTTCCATGGCGGCGAAGAGCGGGTTATATGCCGGTACGGGGATCAGCCCGATGCCCACTTTGAGTGTCTGGGTGGCGGAAAGCGCGACCGCGGCTGAGGTGAGCGCCCCCGGCAGGAAGCAATCGTCCCACAACCACAGCTCATTGAACCCGGCCGCCTCCGCCCGGCGGGCGTAGTCGGGCAGGGTCTCGGGCGCAAAGCGGGGGTAAAAGACCAACCCGATGGCTGGTTTTTGCTTGAGGAAAGTCATCGGATACTCCTTAAAAATTCAGTCGATATTGGCAGGGCGCAATTCTTTTTCATACATGGTAAATTCGTTTACGATGGACATGCCAACTTTCTGGTAGAGTCGAGTCGCGCCACTAAGATTAGACGCGTCTACCCCCAGACCGATGGACTTTGTTCCACGCCGGTAGAATTCGGCAAAGGAATGGAAAAGCATAGCAAGCCCTAACCCCTGTTTGCGCCAGGCCGGGCGAACACCTAAGATATGAATCCAGCCGATATCCATTCGGTATTGGTTAATGGAAAAACCGGCCACTTCTTCTCCATCCCAGATTACCACCCATAGTGTGGGATCATACCTGGCATTTTCGAAACTGTAATAAGAAAATTCTTCAAAGCTTAGCACGTGACTGCCCCAATTATCCTTGAAGGCTTCATTACGCGCCTGCCATACGGCCTGGGCGTGCAGCTCTTTGACGAAGGGGCGAATCTCCAGGCCAGCTGGCAAATTGGGGGGTAGGGGTTGTGTGTCCAGTTCGATACCCATCCGCCAATGATAACGAATGGGTGAATAGCCTTGTGTGGTCAGGCTGGCCTGGCCGGTTTCATCTTTGTTTTCCATCCCCACGCGAACAAACACGCGCTGATGGGAGGCCGCCTGTGAGGTATGCCGGTCTGCGCGGATTTCCAGAGCGCGCAAGATGTCTGTGTAGATCCCCATGGTTTTGAAATTGGGGTGAACATACACATCCCCGCTCAGATCGTAATGCTCGCATACGTCGAAAAGCGCCCCGTATGCCACCGCGCTACCCTCGTCCGTTTCAAGCACAACTGCATCCCGCTGAGGGTCAAACCCTTCATACTTCCATTCGTTCAGCAAATCTTCTTGAGTCATTGCCACACTTGTATCCCCTTCGGCTTCACAAATTTCATAAACCAAACGGGTGATGGCGGGGGCGTCATCCCAACGAATGGGGCGCAGGGACAGGTTTGCGTTCGGGTTGGAATCGGGGGTTAATAAGTGAGGGTTCATTTTATTCTCCTGGCGTGAGTAGTTGAGCGGGAGGCTCTGGCGGGATGGCGCGGAATCGACTCACCAAAAATAAACTTAGGATGTGTTACCCTGCGGGATGAAAACGCTTTCAACGCAAGGTCAAGCGCCTACACAATTTGGTGAGCCGAATTACGTTACTTTATTCCACCCGCCTGGCGATGGGGTGATCGCGGTTGAGCTGCAGCAGATCCCACAGGTTGCCGTACAGATCTTCGAAGACTGCCACCATTCCATAATCGGCTTGTTTGGGCTCGCGCACAAACTTAATCCCTTTGGCCCGCAAGGCCTCATAATCGCGCCAGAAATCATCGGTATTGAGGAAGAGAAATACCCGTCCGCCAGCCTGGTTGCCAATAAAGGGCTCCTGCTCGGCTTTGGAAGCGCGCGCCAGCAGCAGGGTGGTCCCACGCGAGCCGGGCGGCGATACCACCACCCAACGTTTGTCCTGCTCGGGTTGATAAGTGTCTTCGATCAACTCGAAGTTGAGCTTGTTGAGGTAAAAATCGAGCGCTTCGTCGTATTCACGCACCACCAAAGCGATATGCACAATGTCTTGTTTCATGGAAGATACCTTTGTGAGCCTATAGGCTGGTTAAGAATTTATCAAAATAGCGGTAGAACTCTGCCGGATTGCTCAAGTGAACGTTATGATCAGGGCAGGATACCTCAAAGGCAATGCTGTGCTGCAACAGCGATTGCATTTTTTCGAAGTCTTCGTCCGGCATCGCTTCATGGCTGCTTGAGCGTACCAGCATTACCGGGCAGGTGATTTTGGGCAGCAGTTCAAACCAATTTTGATAATATGCGATATTGGCCGCCATTGCCTGAGAACTGAACATCATTTGGTAGCCGTCCACCGTTTCGATCAGGCTATTCATGAAGTACTGGTAACTCAGGTCTGATTCCATCTCATGCCGAATAAACGTCTGAGCTTCGCTCAAACTTTTAAATGGTAATGGCCAATTGTGTGTTACCGGATCAGGCATGGTTAATTGATCAAGGGGTATTTCGCCAGGCTTATCAGGGCCGTTCGCAGATTTATCCAGGATGGCGAGGGCTTTCACGTATTGAGGAAACATGGCCGTCAGATAACCAGCGATATAGCCACCCATGGAATGCCCAACCAGAATCACTTGCTTCAAGCCCAAATAATCCAGAAGGCAAATCATATCTTTTGCCATTTCTTCAGCGGTGTATTTGGCAATGGGTTTTGCGCTCAATCCATGGCCACGTTGATCGGGGGCGATCACGCGATATCGGTTTCCATACTGCAACATGAAATTTACCCAGGTCTCGCCTCTACCCCATCTGCCGTGCAGGCAAAGAATAACCGGACCTTCGGTTTTTGTGTCTCGATAGAAGAGTTCGATCTCCTTAAGTTTTACCAGCTCTCTATGAATCATAACGCTGTTCATACATACACCTCATTGAGCGTTTTATATCTCAAGCGATCACCTGGCGATATAGAAGGGGTCCAGGAAAAAATATACCGCTCATCTCTGATGATCGCTAAAGAATTGGTCAGACCATATTGGAGATGAACACCACCGCGGTGATCACGTCCAGCGAATTTACCAGAATGTGGGTGATGATGCCTACATATAAATTCTTTTTCTTAACCGCGTAGACCAGCGGCATTAGTCCCAGTGTTCGAGTTATGATCATCCATGGGGTGAAGAAGTGATAAACCGCGAACAAAAAACTATGCAGCCAGCCACCGAATTTACCCGGCGTTCTGGGCAGCAAATACCCGCGGAAATATAGTTCCTCCACCAGCGGGGCAAGCACGGCGAGGAAGATGAAGAACAGCGCATATGTCACGATCAACACGGAGCGGGTAACACTGCCGTCCAAACCGTTCTCCGGACCAGGTACCCAGAAGAACACCTTTTCTTTCAGCACGGCATCCACGGGTTTCAGCAGAGTGAAGATTAATCCGGTGGCGACAAACACCAGCACCACCCATAAAACCATTTGCCACCAGGGGATCGAATCGGTGTAGCTGATTACTCCCTTTAGCGTCAGGCGGCCGGTGGTTTTCTGGCCCTGGTAAAGCAGAAAGCCCAGCTCCACGGGGATAAGAAATACCACCGCGGCGATGATCAGGGCGAAAATTGAGGGGTAGCCACGGTTTATCACCGGTTGGCGGATGAGGAAGTAAAAGCCGGCGGTAAGCACTCCGGGAAACAAATGGTAAAAGATGGATTGCAGTAAAGAATGGGGCTTAATCGGTTGTTGCGGCATGGTGTTGGACCCTTTGTGAGTGAGTGTGTGAAAACGATACAATAGATAATTATACTGATTTGACAAATCTATGGGGGCAAAAGAACCCACCCTGTTCTAAAATCTGGTGGGTGGGTTCTTTGATTTGATTATGCTTTAGGGTTTATTCTCCGCTCAACTCGCGGATGGCGTTCGCCATTGCCGGGCTGACTTCGAAATGCTGTTCCAGCAGGCTCAATATCGCCAGGGCGGATTGTGGGTTGCGATCATAACCTTGCAGGCAATCGCCGATTTGTTGTGCCAGGCGCGGATAGCGCTGCTCGAAGCGCCGCTCGTTGACGAAGATGTCTCTCGGAGCAGCCTGCGCGGTCTCAATTGTTTCGGCCAGTTCCACCACGCGGTCCACCGCGTAGCCTTGAATAAAGCGCGTGGCCGAAAGCTTTTCGCCGCGTTTCTCGCGCGCCAACCCCACCAGTAAGTTGGTCAGGGCTTCGCCCAGCAGCCATTCCTGCGATCGTTTCGGGGGGCTGCCGGTGGTGACGCTGGGCTGGCTGATACTGTCAGGAACACCTTCTTTTTTCCAGACCACCCGGCCGGGCGCGAACGGAATGGCCGGCAACTCGTCAATTTCGATCACACCAAATTCACAGAAGATTCCATCCGTATAAAGCAATTTGAACCCGTCATGGGTGTGGGCGAAGCAATAGGCGATGGGGCACAAATCGCTCAGCCAGGACAAATCGTCCAGGTAAGCCTGCTTGGATCCAGGCTCGACAACTGCCAGAAAGTCGAGATCGGAATACTCGTCCAGTCGTTCCAATTCCAGGCCGACTGAACCGCAACCGATCAGGGCTAATGCGCGTCCGCTGCGCGCCAGTGAGCCGCCAATTTCATCCAGGCGTTTCAATAATCGATCAGGGTGCATATTCACCTCTATGGTTGTTTTTTGAAAAGATACGGTGAATTATACAGGCATCCTGGAGATGAAGAAACTTTTGGGGAGCTTAAACCAAAAGATTTCTTCAGGCGGACAGATGATTTTAGATTGACTTACCCAATTTTTAGCTTTGCATTTCCGGATTCTTGTTTTCCATTGCAAAGCTGGAATTACTTGCAATGGGAATGATTGGGGAGGGAGCCCCAAATTCTTTTTCAGTAGATGGAATGGGTACTATGGCTTTCGAAACGTGAGGCAATACATGTTGCCTCTGGCAATATCTATACTTTGTACTTCTTTCATCCCATCCGGCACCAATCCAATTGGAGCTGTAAATCTTTCGCCATGTTCCTCCAGCCACCTTCTCGCTGACGGCATCCAGGTGAATGATTCGAGCAATTTGGCTGTTTCATCCACGAGCAAGAGTTTGGCACCAGGCCTTGCCACGCGAATCATTTCACGAATGGCTTTTTCTCGGTCGTTAAATGCGTTGATCCCACCGACGTGAAAGACACAATCAAAGGATTCATCGCGCAGGGGCAGGTCTTCGGCATTGCCGAGGATCAACTCCGCTTCCAATTGCCAGCGCTGCAGGTTGCGCTGACAGCGTTTCAGCATTCCCCAGGAGATATCCAATCCGTAATAATTCGTGGTTACAGGCAGGTAATACAGGTTGGCGCCTGTGCCGATTGAAACTTCCAGCACACGGCAGCCTTCTTTGAGTTCCAGCTTGTTTAGATATTCACCGCGAAAATGCGCTTCTCCTTTACCGGCCAATGCGGCAAACAGCTTAATGCTGGCATCATATACCCCCGCGACCCGGTTGTAGAAACCTTGATATTGTTGATTGAATCCAGAGACTTTGGCTTCATCCAACAACAGGGGGATTCCGTCGCGAATCTCAAACGTTTCCCCCGTTTCAATTCCAACCAAACCTTCCTGTGTGGTTCCTTTGAGGCCGGGCACGTGGGCCAGCCGCAACGCTTCGTGGGTTCCAGGCCTGCATAACAGTGAGACGGTTTCGGGTTTCATCATTCGTTCTCCTGTTTAACATTTTTGGCAGATGCCCACCGATGTATTCAGCTTTTGAGCGCGTCCGTGATATAAATTTCTATGAGCGCCCCCCTATTTTTATTATATGCCACTGGCCAACCTGTACAAGATTCGATCTGGATCACTCAAATTCATGAGGCTGGTATTCTTATTCAAACGTGGCAATTTTCTCCAGGGGATATTTCTCCAGCCGGGGCACCTGGGCGTTTTCGGCCGGGTAGCCGGTGACCAACAACAAGAAAGGGTGCTCATTTTTGGGGCGCTGCAGAAGTTCGTTTAAAAAGTTCATTGGGCTGGGAGTGTAAGTGAGCGTGACCAGCCCGGCTAGATGCAGCGCGGTGACCAGCATGCCGGTGGCGATGCCCACCGACTCTTTGGGATAATAATTTTTGCGCGTCTCGCCTTGCTCGGTCAGGGTGGTGGATTTGTAGAAAATGGCGATCAGGCAGGGCGCGGTCTCCAGAAAGGGCTTGCTGGCGTTGGTATCCAGGGGAGCGAGAGCGTCCAGCCATTCTTGTGAGGCGCGTTTCTGGTAAAAGGCACGCTCTTCCCGCTCGGCTGCCACGCGGATCTGCTGCTTTTTCTCCGCGCCGGTGACCACCGCGAAATGCCAGGGCTGCATGTTGGCGCCGCTGGGAGCGCTGCCCGCCGCACGAATGGCATTTTCGATTACCTCCATTGGGATGGGTTGGTTGGAGAATTCGCGCACCGAACGGCGGCGGCGCATTTCTTCATAAAAGGAGCGTGAGGTTGCGATCATCTCAGCAGCGGGTTTTTGGACAAACGCGAGCGGCTCAAAAGTGTCTTTATTCATGGTTTTGGCGGGCAATGAAAGTCAGCCCATCTCCTTTTCTTTGAATCTGGCAGCATTACAAAAGCGAGAGATTGTCTGGATACCAGTCAGGCAGACCGGCTTATTCATCCATTTCTTCGCCGTATTCTTTGACCACCAGGCCGATCAGGCTGGCGATTTGAATCGTCTGGCTTGAGTCCACGATCGCGCCTTCAAGTTCCTGCGCGCCAACCTGCATGCCATCCAGCCGCGAGCCGCGAAAATCCGCGCCGCTGAGCCTGGCCAGACGCAGGTCCGCGCGGGTCAGGTCGCAGTGATCAAAGATCACCCCGCTGCAATCCGCGTTTTCGAAAGACGCTTCCCGCAGCCGGCAATTTTCAAAACAGACTGCCTTAAACTTTGAAGATAAGAAAACGGCGTTTTCCAGGCTGCAATCTTTAAAGGTGACGTCTTCGAATTCGGCGTCGAGCAATTGCGCGCCGATCAGCCGGCAGCCGATAAACGCGACCCGTCGAAAGCGGGCTTGTTCCCAATCCATTCCGGATAGATCGGAAGATTCCAGTTGGCAATCCACCAGGCGAGGTTTGTTAAGACGGGATTGACCAAGATCTGCCCGTTTGAAAACGACTTTCTCGAACAACACATGGCCTGCGCTGCTGCCGGCCCAATTGGGGGCAGACAATGAGATCATTGAAATTTCATCCTCATTCTTCAGAGCCGCGATCGACCCGCTAGAGAGATTCTTGGACATTTGGGGTGGGTGGATATTTTTTCGAGAAATTATTTTCATCGTGTCTCCATGAACTGAATTGTACTATACGCTTGGCGGCTGGTGTGTTTGAGCGCTGGGAGAATTGCCAGGTAGGATTTTTTAATTCTTTGGAATTCAGCCCTATACCAGGTGGTATAATTTGGCGATAAATATCTATGATTAAACAAAATAAATCAATGCTGAAGAATTAGCAGAAATTTTATTATTATCAAAAAGAGTAAAACGATATGGAAACAATTGTCAACTTGCAAGAAGACCGCTCAATGAAGATGGCCAATGAATCATTAAGCCGCACTGCTGAGTGGATCAACTTGTTTGGCGGCCGGCTGGCCGGCAGCAACGGCTGCAAAAAAACCGCTGAAAAGCTTGGCCGGGAGTTTAAAGAGATCTGTGGCAACGCCAAAATAGAAAAATTTTTCGCCCGCCCCTCCGCGTTTGGAAATTTTCTGCAAATTTACGCGGTACTTTATTTACTGGGTGTGCTCCTTTTACTGGTTGGCCAACCCCGACTGGCTGCCCTGGTCCTCACCTTCAATTTTGTTGCATCCAGTTTGCAGTTTGGATTTTACCTAGCGATTTATGATTGGTTGTATCCGCGCGCGGAATGCCAGAATGTGAGCGCGGTACTGGAGCCGCGTGGCGAAGTGACCCGTCAGTTGATCTTCTCCGCCCATCATGATGCCGCCCGTGAATTTAAATTCCTGAGAGGAAATCAAAAATGGTACGGGCTTAAAATCTTAATCCCAGATGTTTTTTGTATGTTGGGCTGCCTGGTCGCCTGGATCCAATGGAGCAGCCAAATCTTCTCGTTTCAGTTACCCGGCTTCATTGGATTATCCAATTTTGTGCTCAGCATAGGCGTTTTCTTCGTTTTCACCAAATTCTCTCTCTTCACCGATAATGTTTCGCCCGGAGCCGGCGATAACCTGATCGCGGCGACCATGCTGGTGGAGCTGGCAAAGCATTTCCATGATCCAGCCCAATCAGGCCGCTCAACTTTACAACATACCCGCGTAATCTTTGCCAGTTTCGACGCGGAAGAAGCCGGGCTGCGCGGCTCCCGCGCCTGGGTGCGCGAACATCAGCAAGAATTGCAGAATGTGCCGACCTTTGCGCTTAATATCGATAACATTTACAACCTGAAAGATTTGCGTTTTTTGGTCTCAGATCTTAACGATCATATCCTGCTGGATCGAGATCTGGTAAATCGCTGCTTGCGGATCGCAAAAGATTTGGGGTACCCATCCAAAACAACCAACATGCCTTTTGGTGGCGGTGGGACAGATGCCGCGGAATTGACCAGAGCCGGCGTGCGTGCGACCACCATGCTTGCCATGCCAACCAGCCTGGTACGCGACGATATGGTTTACCACACCCTGCGCGACACCGTGGATAAGATCGAAATCGAGGCAGTCAGTGCTTGCCTTAAGGTGGCAGAAAAACTGGCTTTTGAAATCGATGCCGAGATCCTGTAATCCAAATCCTGGCGCAGTCCATCCAGGAAAAAAGCCCCCGCAATAAGATGGGGGCTTTTTTATCCTTCAGGATTCGATAAAGATTGAAGGTGGACCGGTCACCGTTCCGCGGGCTTCTTCCCTTCAAAGTTGGCGATCAGAATACCGGGAACGATCAGCAGCGCGCTATACAGGTGAATCAGGCTGACGCTCTCGCTTAAGAAGATGGAGGCTGAAATCGCGCTAAAAATAGGCAAGGTGTAATAGATCATCCCCGCCTTTGAAGGACCTACCGCCACGATGGCTTTGTTCCACAGGGTAAAGGCCACCAGTGAGGCAAACACACCGATGTAAAAAATAGAGAGAATGGTTTTGGGTTCAAACGCGCTGTGGGGAACGGTGAAAGAATCCCAAATAAAAAAGGGGGTGAGGAAAATGAGCCCAATGATAAATGTGGCCAATTGAAATGCCCAGATACTGATCCCCGCGGGTTTGCGTTTTAATAAGATACTGTATACCGCGAAAATGATCGCCGCTAAAAGCATCCATAAATCACCGATGGCAAACGAGATCTCCAGCAAACGGGATAGATTGCCTTTAGTAATCAGCAGCACAACCCCCGC
>Ga0068711_1000791_pt1 | contig 22408 bp, 16 predicted proteins | sample MTBAKMMethaMetaG_FD_62224 | JGI IMG/M metagenome (GOLD analysis project Ga0068711, IMG submission 62224) | Enrichment culture microbial communities from Arthur Kill intertidal strait, New Jersey, USA, that are MTBE-degrading - MTBE-AKM (Arthur... | ecosystem: Environmental > Aquatic > Marine >...
GCCCAGTCACTGAGCATCTGGTCTTTAGCTTCTTGGCGTGAACTGCATTCCTTGATATGACCATGGTCATTATACATGTCCAGAGCCTTCTCGGCTTGCTCCTGTTTACCGGAGAATTCTATCGTGGCATTTTTCTGCCAATCAATCTGCTGTCTCCTAATTTCAGCAAGTTCAACATAGCCGGTCTTCTGAATGATACCTCGGAACGATCCGCCTGCTTCTATGGATTGCAGCTGTTCGTTATCGCCCACCATGATCACCTTGGCGCCTGCCTCATGGGCATGCTCAAGTATTTGGTGCATCTGCCGGGTTCCAACCATACCAGCCTCATCGATTACCAAGACCTCTTTTTGACGGAGCATCTCCCGGCCATTATCCCAATCATCGATCTGTTTATAAATGGTGGTGCTGGAAATGCCACTCTCGTTTTGCAGGCCTTCGGCCGCTATACCGGAGAGAGCTAGACCTCTGATTTTATAACCCTGGGCTTCGTAGGCCTCACGTACCGCCCCCAGTGTATAGCTCTTACCAGTCCCTGCCCTTCCGATCATAACTGCGATGTCACCCTGCTCAAGCAATCCCCGGAAGGCCTTGTCCTGTTCCGCACTCATGGTGTAATTGGTGGCGGTCTGATCCATGATGGATTTTTCTACTTCATGCTCATGGGAGGCCTTCATCTTTTGGGCGGCTATGAGCATAGCCTTTTCGTCAGTCAGCATGGTCCTGGTTGTGTAGAGGTCAGCGCCGGTTTCGTTCTTTCCGATCTTCACCAGTTCCTGACTCTGCTCAAGGGCATGCAAAACACGATTGAACTGTTCCTTGTCCGCGCTGTGCCGGAAAGCAAAGTCCAAAATGTCTTCACGCTTGAAGACCGCATCGTAATGGCCAAGATGCTTGAGTGCTTTTTCAGGATCGCCGATGATCCGGTCTCCATTTTCACGGCATATCCGTTGGTACTCATCCAACCGTTCCAGTCCACGGGTATTCTGCAGGTGCAGATAACCTTTGGGCAGGTATTTTGCCGCTATCCCAATCTTGCCTTGGGGTTCGAGGTCGATGCCTCTATCCGCATAACTTCTATGGTCTACCTGAATGTCATGACCGGCCTCCAGCAATCTCCGGTTCTGCACGATGGCCCACTGTTCTCTCCAGGTAAAGATATTGGCCTTGTCATTCCAGGACCGTTCTTTTTTCCCGAAGGCGTCCTCCGTGATCTCACGTAAGGTAAGCATGATATGTGCATGGGGGTTAACATCACTTTTATGGATACAGATATCCGCCACCATGCCCTTGTCCACGAACTGGGTCTGTGCATATTCCCGTAATAGCTCGATGTGTTCCTTGAGATTCATTTCCTTGGGAAGGGCAACCTCAACCTCCCTGGCAAGCCGTGAGTCGATTCTCTTCTCCGATTTCTCCACTTCGTTCCAGAGCAGCTCGCGGTCTTTCCACCTTTGAGGAGCGTTTTCTGGAAGTATAATCTCTGCATGGGCAAGGTCCTTTTTCCTGGTATAGTCAAAGATCATGCCCTGCCTTTCATCATAGAGCTTTTCCCTTGACCGATATGCCGCAGCAGATACGGCACTCCGGCCGGTCGATCGTGAGATATGCTTTATGCTTAAGTGGTAATTCGCCATCCTACCATATCACCCTGAAGCCTTCCGTTTTCGCGCCGTCGGTACGACGTGGAAGCGCGCCTTCGCTAAGCTCAGTTTTATGGGGTCTGTTATCACACTCATTTAATTTTTTAAGTCTCCCCGGTTTATGAAACGATAATGCCACTGAAAAGATGAAGCCAACCTTGATTAGCCCTTGACATCCCCACATAGCACTCGTTAATGTAACTCATACACTATGTACTACTATTGAGGGGGTTAAAATGCAACAGAAAATATCTGATCCGCTCGACAAACTCATGGAAAAGAAGCAGAAGCTTGAGCAGCAGATTGCCAACGCCAAAGCCCGCATGAAAAAGAAAGAACGGGCGTCTGACACCCGTAAGAAGATCCTGGTCGGTGCGTATTTCCTTGAGGTGAAATACAAGGACAAGGAAGATGATCTTATCAAGCTCTTGGACGGCTTCCTGGTCCGCGATATTGACCGCGCCCTTTTCGGACTGGCTCCGAAGGGTGAGGCGTCATGAGTGGTCAGGATGTTGAGGCGAGCATAGAGCAGCAATCATCATCCACCCCGGTCAATGAAGTTCAGGAGATCCGGTATATCGCGGACCGGCTTGATGCCATCTTCGCGCAGCAGAAACAGAAGATCGACGATCTGGATGTGCTGATTGTCGGATATGACCGCGAGCAGAAAAAGAGCCAGCAAGCCTTTGTTGACTCGCTTAAAAAAATGCTGGCCGAACAGAAGAAGATTGCAGAGGAAATCAAAGCCCTTTTCCAAGACGCCCGGAACGATACCCATGAATTAAGGCGGATTGCTGAAGTGCATCAGCAGAAGCTCTCATCATATTACGATTATCTGTTCCTGAAGATCTTCGGCATAGCCGCCATGGGAGGCATGTTTGCTCTGGTAATCATGCAGATTGTCTATGGGTATCTGATACCGCTCATCCATAGATGGTTTTGAAACGTGCTCTCTTGGAAATGGATACCGGTTTATTAACGATCTGTTCATATGCTTGTTCATGTTGCAAGGAGGCATCATGAAGGATTCCTCATATGCGGAGTTGCTGGAATTTTTCAGGAAATCACGGGTTGATGGTTTTGCCGGAGTAAAGAAAGGAAACAAGCCCAAGCATTCCAGACCCCTGGGATCAGACTTCACCATCGGTCAGATCATCGTCGGATCAATCGTTTTTGGCTTGATCGGACTGGCGGCCGGAACGGCATTCTATTCGTTCTTTCCCCAATACCCGGCCGTATACTCGCATTACAAGAATCCGTCGGCTTTCACCAAAGCCGGTGATATCGGGGTCATCACCTTTTTTGTCACCTTGCTCTGGCCGCTCGTGCCCTTTGGGATCAGTCTCTTTTCAAGCAGACTGAGTCCCTGGAAGCTGTTTATTCCATTCTCATCGTTTTTTGCGCTGTATGCCATGTTCGGTGCCTTTCCGGTAGTATCATGGATCAAGTCCTTGAAGCGCTGGGAGTTCGGTTTCATGGGGACCATCGGGTTGTGGGTCGTGATATCCATTTCCCTGTTTATCATTGTAATGATCATCGCCGGGGTGTTTGAGTTTATGGGTGCTAAGAAGAGCCGCCTTTCTGGTGGACAGTTAATCCGCAATATGAAACGTCCCATTGGTAAGTTCGGTCTTTGGGTAGGATCATCGACCGGCGAGCTCTCTGCTTTATCCCATGGTTCGGGAATGGATTCTGGTCAACAGGTTGTGCTCAGTTTGGAGGATGCCTGCCAGAATATTGCCATCATGGGTGGCATCGGTTCAGGTAAGACCACCCGGGCGGTCCAACCTCTGCTCTTGCAGCTTCTGGATCAGGACTGCGGCGGTTTGATCTTTGATATCAAGGGTGATTTCAAGAAGGCGGTTCATACCCTAGCCGGGGTGGTGGACAAACCCGTGATCACCATAGGCCCCTCACAGGTGGGCATGAATCTGCTGCAGGGATTATCACCGGAAGTCGCTTCTTCTTTCCTGAAATCCGCCTTCCTGTTATCCGGAGAGTCCAGGGAGAACCCCTTCTGGATCAATACCGCCACGGAACTATGCCGGAACGCTTTGGGAGTCCTGTCTTTTCTTCCGGGGAACTATAGCCTGGTGGCATTATACCGTTACCTGTTTGAACGAGAGTTCCGAGTATTCACTGACAGTATCATGGATGAATTGAAGAAGGATCTCCATCCGTCTGATGAGAGATTGCTTGAATCGTATCTGTCATATCGCAAGAATATCTTCTCCGGTTTTGATGACAAGGTGGTCTCCGGGGTCAATGCCACGGTGGCCCAGGTCCTATCTCCCTTCAATCAGCCTGAGCTGGTGGATGCCTTCTGTTCTGAAGGTGAAGGCCTAGCCCACATGGAGGATGTTCTCGGCGGCACGATCTTCCTGGTCGATCTCCCGCTCTCCCGCTGGGGCTTAGGCGGCAAGGTAGTATATACCCTCATAAAGTTGCGGTTCTTCAACGTCATGCAGCGCCGCCTCTCTGAGCCCAATTGGAATCAGGACCGGCCGGTCTTCTTTGTCTGTGACGAGTTTCAGGAGATCGTCTCCTGCAGCAGGGACGGGCTTTCGGATCTGAATTTCTGGGACAAGTCGCGGTCATCCAAAACCATCGGCATCATATCCGGGCAATCGGTTTCCAGCTTTTATGCCGCCATCGGACAGCGTGATATGGCCCATGCCCTGCTCCAGAACTTCCGGCAGAAGATCTGCTTCAAGACCGAAGACCAAGCCACCCTCGATCATCTGAATCATCTTCTAGGCAGGGTGGATGTGCCGCAGGAAAGCTTTCAACAGTCCAGAACATCCGGCTCTTCATCTTCAGGGTCCCTCTTTGGCAGTTCCAATAGTAGCACAACATCTGGAGTAACAAAGGCTCTCAAGGAAAAGACCGTCCTCGATCCTCAGGTGATCAGGAACCTTGGGAAAGACCAAGCCATTGCAATCTTATCCCTGAACAGTCAGAGCAGGGATGATGTGATCGATATGCGGCCGGCATATATAAGATAATAAATCCAACCTATTATTCATGATATTATTTGGTTACATGACATTCTGTGGCAACTAGCTATCACAATAAGACACTACATATAGTAGTCGATTGTTTTTTATGCGCTGTATCTAGCGTTCATTGCTTGACATGCGAGGCATTCTATGCTATAAATAGAAATAAAAGGAAAACACAAAGAACACATGAGTTCAATGTTTATGCCCACCATCATAAAACCACTATCGAAATCTGGTTTGATCTCAGCTGAACAAATGAATAATCAGCTAATTAATGCTGTTTTTGGCGTGGCTGGCTTTGTCAAGTTTTCAACAATAAGGAGCGTCTAAATGCATAAAATTATTTTTTATCCAGTCGGAAATGGCGACACTAGTCAAATAATTTTGTCAAATGGCAAACGATTTCTTTTTGATTATAGGCATATAAAGAAAGCTGAAGATGATGAAAGCCCAGAAATAGACCTATGCTCACGCCTTAGAAGCGAATTGGCTGAAGATGATCGAGATTATTTCGATGTGGTCGCCTTTACACACGGCGACAAAGATCATATCGAAAACAGCACTGATTTTTTCGAATTGAGATATGCAACGAAATATCAAGGCAATGGCCGAATTAAGATAAATGAGCTATGGGTTCCCGCTGCAATGATCTTGGAGACAGCTACAAATGATGAGCAGAGTGCCGAGTTTGTAATTTGGAGACAAGAAGCAAGGTATCGTTTAAAAGAAGGCAAAGGGATTCGTGTCTTTTCCAATCCAGATAAGCTTAAAGATTGGTTAACTGAAAATGATCTTACTATAGATTCACGTCGTCACCTTATTACAGATGCTGGCCAAATTGTTCCTGGCTATAATGTTTTTAGCGATGGTGTCGAATTTTTTTGCCACTCTCCCTTTATAAAGCATGTCGATGGGGGGGATGTCCTCCGTAACGAAGCATCTCTTGTTTTTAGCATTAGATTTGAGATTGAATTTAACTCATTTAATTACTTTGCAATTGGAGATACCTCATGGGAGGTTTTAGAAGATATTGTCCATATTTCCAAAGATCATGGAAACGACAGCCGTCTGTCATGGGACTTATTCAATACTCCGCATCATTGCAGCTATTTGGCACTTAGTGATGAAAAAGGTGCTTTAGAAACAATACCCAAACCCTTAGTAAAAGAATTACTAGAAGCTGGAAAAGAGGGAGCCTACATTGTAAGTTCTAGCAACCCCATAGAAGATACTAAGCCCGCATATAATCAACAGCAACCACCTCATATTCAGACAAGAAAAAGCTATGAAAAATACCTTAAAAAACTTGATGGTGCAAAATTTCTTGTCACAATGGAAGAACCCAATCAGGATAAGCCAGAACCACTTATATTCAATATTGGGAAAGATGGAATCACTAGATGGAAAAAATTCGCTCCAGCTGCAAGTATTATAATTTCTAATCCAGCACCGAGGGCCGGATAAGTGGGAATAGTTTATTTCCCCTTTGGGGAACCATATCCTGATCTCTCCCCTGATCATCTTTTGCATAGCATCACGAGAAAAACATTGACTGCCTGTGCGCGTAGTTCTGATTTTGACATATTAGAATTGAGGCATAAAGTTCAAAAAGATGGAACGGTTTCAGATATTATTATTGTTGATTGCATAAATGACCAAATCGGGAGTCGTAATCCAGTAGGTATAAAGATTAGGGAAAGGCTTGCGCTTATCTTTGCCGCAGATCAAGACCCAGAGGTTAGAGCTCTCAGAAAGGATTTCCCAATAGTCCCTCACATAAATCAGGTCTTACCTAATGAGCCTATTTCAATTTGTCTGTATTTTGAGCCATGGAGTGCAGTTGAACGCACATGGACCCCGCAGAAGCATTTACAGCGTATTCTCTGGTGGTTATCTGAAACAGCAAAAGGAAGACTGCATAGAAATGATCAGCCATTAGAAGATATCTATTATAATTTTCCATACGAGATTGTCCTTCCTCCAGACTTCGAAAATAAGATCAAAGACTTTAATCTTGAATTAATACCTTTACCTGGGACACCTAAAATATTCCGTTGTGGATTTATACCGAAAAAATCACCACTGGCTAAAGAGTCGCATAAACTTGATATATTGATGATTAATTGTGCTCCAGTTGTTCATCGGAATATTGAACAATACCCATATACTATGGGAGATCTACATGACCAATTTGTTAGCCGTGACGCGCCTTTTCTAAACGATCTCAGGAAGATACTGCAAGAAAAAGCAAATGGTGGCATCACACATAACCCTCAAAAGCATTGCCTGCTCTTACTAACTATTCCTCTTAAACGTAATAACGATTCAGATCCTGAGAGCATAAAAGTTAAGGCCTTCTTCATTGATGAAGATGTTCCTATTTTAGGGGAAAAATTGGGTGTCCTATCCAAGCATGATGGAAGATATTTCTCGATACCGATTATTGGTGATGTTCCAATACAAACTGGTAGCGATGAATGGCGAAATATAAAGATCTCCCCGATTGAAGTAAAAATTGGAGTCTCTAAAGAATCTGCAAGAATAACATCAGCAATAAATGAACATACAAGCGATTTCAATGGTATCTTAGCTGGAGTTGGGGCGCTTGGAAGCGCCTTGGCTGATATATGGTCTAAGGGATTCTGGGGAGAGTGGACCTTCATTGATAAAGATATAATCAAATCACATAATGTTATTAGACATATCGCCAGAGATCATCAGATTGGTCAATTCAAAGTGGATACCATTAAAGAGTTGGTTGAGATGAACTATCACCCAGGCTATTACTCGGCAACAGCAATTCCTGAAAATATCTTAAATCCTACAGATCAACGAATTGTAGATGCGATAGAAAAAGCCAATCTTTTGGTTGATGTTACAACCACACTAGAAGTACCCCGTGAATTATCTCAAAGAGATGATGTTCCCCGATCAGTATCAGTCTTTTTCACGCCAACGGGTAATAGTTCTGTTCTTCTTTTCGAAGACATTGATAGATCGATTAGGCTCGACGTCCTTGAAGCCCAATACTATAAGGCAATTATTAATTCACCTTGGGGCGAAAATCATTTGACTGGTCATCAAGGAATCTTATGGGCTGGTGCTGGGTGCAGAGACATATCAGTGATCTTGTCCTATGAAATAGTTCTTTTTCATGCATCTATCCTTGCAAAACAAATACGTTTAATAAGAGATAAAAAGGAGCCAAGCATTCGAATATGGAATGGCAATCTTGATACTGGTGAGATACGGATGCAAGATATCTTGCTTGTTAAGCCAATCATGGAAAATTTAAGAGATTGGCAAATAGTTTGGGATACAGGAATAAAAGAAAGACTCGAAAATATCAGAAAAAGCCACCTTCCAAATGAAACTGGTGGCATAATTCTTGGTTACATTGATCAAAAATCAAAGAAGATATACGTAGTTGATATTCGTGAAGCACCTCCGGATAGTGAAGCTGATCAGACTGGGTTTGTTCGAGGCGTGGATGGTTTGAATGACATTCTAAATGATGCGTCTCATCGCACTGCAAACATTGTTGGTTATATCGGGGAATGGCATTCACATCCACCGTTTACTGCTGCATCGCCAAGTAAATGGGATAGGTCACTTTTAGATTATCTCTCTCAGAAACTATCAAGTGAAGGTCAACCTGCTTTGATGATTATTGTTGGCTCAGCAGGAGAAGTCAGTTTATCCTTAAAGGAAGGGTAATGGAATCTCATAAATTTGATATTACCTATAATGGCCTCGCTCTTTCAGGGGGTAGTGTTCGTGTATTTATCGACAATAACCAACAGTGGGAGGTCAGAAAATACCATGAAAGAGCTGTTAGATAAGCTAACGTCGTACAACCTCTTTAATTACCTGTTGCCTGGAGTCGTCTTTGTAGCGCTAGCGACAAAAATAACGCACTACTCGTTTGTGCAGGAAAACATTGTTCTTGCGGCTTTCTTATATTATTTCATTGGTCTCGTTATCAGCCGAGTTGGCTCACTGCTCATTGAACCTGCCCTTCGGCGCTTGTCGTTCATTAAGTTTGCGGAGTATGCGGACTTTGTTGCCGCCTCAAAAAAGGATACAAAAATAGAGGTGCTTTCCGAAGCCAATAACACATATCGAACATTATGTTCTTTGTTATTATCACTACTTATCTTGAAGGGTTATGAAATAATTGAAGAACAGTTAATATGGCTCGAAAGTTGGGGGGTGGTGCTTCTTATTGTGGCTCTGTTCATCATGTTCTTATTCTCGTACAGGAAACAGACCAGCTACATAACCAGAAGAATTGAAGCAAACAAATAAAAAACTGCCCAGAGGGTTAAAACATGGATTGTGTAAGGTTTCATTTTCTCAAGGTCGGACACGGGGACTGTACCATTATTCATTGGCCGAAGAGGACACAAGGAGAAGAGACGATAGATGAACGAATCATGATGGTGGATATCTATCACGATGAAAATCAGAAAGGCTGCGAAAACGTTATCGAGTACTATAAGGCAAATTTTAAGGATGATAATGGCACTATAAAACCAATTTTCAGGTTGGTCTGTTCACATCCACATCAAGATCACATCTGTGGCTTACAACAGTTGTGCGATGATAATGAAATAGAGGTCTTGAACTTCTGGGATTTGGATCATTCGTTCGTCCCCAATGATTTTAATGGACACCCGACCCACGAAGAAGACTGGCAGGCATATGAAGCGCTTAGACAGTCGTCGTCGGAACCCAAGGTGCTGAAGTATACGAGAGAAACAACCCCAAAACCTTATTGGAACGATAACGGAGACAGAATTACAATCCTCACACCCTCAAAATCTCTAATTAACAAAGCACACTATAATGAGGATGGATCCCCAAAGGATCAAATCGAGATAGATGAAATGTCCTATGCGCTATCCATTCGGATAAATGACCGCTCCGTTATTCTTGCCGGTGATGGTCGGAACGAGCCCGTATGGAATGATATGTATGAGAACTGCAAGGATATTCTTAAACAATGTTATGTCTTAAAGGCAGGCCATCATGGGCATGAAGCCAGTTTCCACGAAGATGCAGTTAAGCTGATGGCTCCTTTAGTAATCGTCTTGTCGAATAGTAAAGATGATAACGAGGAATACGGGGCCGAGACGTTATATGAGAAAGTGTGCCCTAATGCGGAAATATACAAAACTTGGGAAGGGACCGTAATAGTCGAGGTACCTTTCGATTCCCAAAAAGCAATTAGAATATCCTGACACGATCTAGCTTGTTATTATTACCTCTGCTTTAATATCCCAATGGAGTAATTTATTAAAAGGTCGTTTTTTTCATTCTATCATCTCCTAATTAACAAGGATGCGAAATACTATAGAAGAACAACTACAAAAAGACGATCTGCCTCTAATACTGATCTACTCCCTGAGAGAACCATATCAACAAATTATCGGTCCTTTGGCTCAAGCGGGGCCGGGGCAGAGCCCCGGCGAAATTTTTTTTGGATGAGAATCATGCATCCTCTTCTTGGATTTCAAAGGCTTCATTCTGTTGACCAAGGATATGATGGACGGCTTTTTGGGCCATGGCGGCGGCCATGACAACCAATTTGGGGTCCTGGCTTATGGTGTCCCTCCAGCCCTTGATATAAGCGGCTGAGTTCTCGATTGTGGCTTGGGCTATACCGGAGATCCCGCACAGATATGCGGCACCCATTTCCGCCACAAGCTCTTCCCTGGCATATGTTTTCGAACCGAAGGCGGCCGGCTTATTCATTGCTTCCCTATTCAGCCGGGATTGATGACCTGTGGAATGCGTCAGCTCATGATAAATGGTGCTGTAATACTCTTCCAGGTTGATGAAGCTGGCCTTGTGGGGCATCTTCACCAGGTCTTCGAACGGATTGTAGCAGGCTTTTACAAAACCGTGCTTGATTTCCGGGCGTCCCTGGTAGCCTGCCAGGATTCTTTCCGCCTCGGCTATGGGGTCCAAGTGGTCTTCTTCAGGCTGGTCGGGATAAGCTAGGCCTTCACACTGTTGGACATTGAAAACGCGGTAATATTTGAGGAAGGGGATTTTCTTGTGTTCCGTCTCGCCCGTGTCCTGGTTGGACTCGTCCACTTCCTTAAAATTCCAGTACACCACGATAGAACTCTTTTCACCCTTCATGACTGAGCCGCCACGCTCGCGAATCTGATTAAAGGTGAGCCAGTAGGGTGAAGCGTAGCTGGAAGCCAGGAGCAACCAGACATTGATGCCCCTGTATACTTTGCCGGTTTGAAGGTTGCGGGGGAGTATGATATTGCTGTTCCAGGGTTTCTTCCAGGGGATGACGCCCTTATCAAGGTGGTCAAGAATAGTCTGGGTAACGATCTCGAAAACGTTTGCCATAAGTCTTTTCTCCTTTCTTTGTATTTGGAAAAACCGTTTTTCCATCAACCCTTTCACCCCTGACTCAAGGGTTGATGGGAAAACGCCAGAGAAGAGAAAACGACCCACGGAAAAACCTCATAGAAGCCCCTGAAGCGTTGCAAGCAGCATGACAACGGGTCCTCTGTTGGCGGGCTGCTTATAAAGCGAGCGTAAGGGGCGTGGTAATGCCTGAAGGACTCTCAGGTCATGGTTGATTTGAATGAAACCGCACCCAACCTTGACTTTAGACCCAGATAAGAAGATAATCCATTCAACTTGTGGTATATATTTAATAAATTTGTGAGAGAGAAGATCCCTTCGAAGAAATGATTACAGATTATCATGCCAAGCTGTTTGCACATGAACTTCTAAGGCGCTGCCCATCCGACAGTGTTGAACGTTTTACCGCCGCACTCATGGATTCCCAGGTCGATCTGAACCCCCATCAGGTGGACGCCGCCTTGTTTGCTTTTCGATCGCCGCTTTCCAAGGGGGCCGTGCTGGCGGATGAAGTGGGGCTCGGCAAAACCATTGAAGCGGGCATCGTGCTCTCTCAGAAATGGGCGGAGCACAAAAGAAGAATCCTGATAATAGTACCCTCCAGCCTGCGGAAACAGTGGTATCAGGAGTTGCAGGACAAGTTCTATCTGCCTTCCGAGATTCTCGAATCGGGCTCTTTCAATAAGGCCATCAAGGAAGGCAAATCCAATCCTTTTCAGTGTGAAGAAATCGTCATTTGTTCCTACCCCTTTGCCCGCAACAAAGCCGAATATGTACAGGCATTGAACTGGGATCTGGTTGTCATAGATGAAGCACACCGGCTGCGTAATGTCTATAAGACCGGCAACAAGATCGCCCGTGAGTTAAAAAAGGCCCTGGAACATGTCCCCAAACTGCTCTTGACCGCAACGCCCTTGCAGAACTCCTTACTGGAGCTCTACGGCCTGGTGAGTTTCATTGATGAACACACCTTCGGCGACTTGAAAAGTTATCGCAACCAATTTGCCCGGCTCACCACGGATGACAGCTTCGATGATCTTAAAGCGCGGCTCAAGCCCATATGCAAACGCACGCTCCGCCGACAGGTCCTCGAATACATCCGGTATACCGAACGCAAGGCCTATACTCAGGAATTCATTCCTACCTCCGAGGAAGAGGCCCTCTACGACATGGTATCGGACTATCTCCGCCGTCCGAATCTCCAAGCCTTGCCAACCAGTCAACGCACGCTGATGACCCTGGTCCTGCGTAAACTGCTCGCCTCATCTACGTTTGCCATCGCCGGTGCCCTGGATGCCCTAGCCAACAAGTTGGAGCGCCGTCTGAGGGATGACGAACAATTGAGCCAGGCCGAGCAAGATCTGGAAGAAGATCTGGAAACCTATGATGAGTTGTCCGAGGAATTGGATACCGATGAAGAAGAACCAATCCGGCCGCTCAGTCCCGAAGAGCTTACGTCCATAAAAAGTGAGATCAACGAACTCCGCAGTTTTTTTGACCTGTCCATGACCATCACCCAGAACGCCAAAGGTCAAGCCCTTCTGCAAGCCTTGAAGATCGGTTTTGCCATGGCCAGGGAATTGGGCGGGGCCGAAAAGGCGATTATCTTCACGGAATCACGTCGAACCCAAAATTATTTGATCAAACTGCTCGCGGAAAACGGTTACGCCGATAGCATGGTCTTGTTCAACGGCTCCAACAGCGACTCAGGGTCCCGTGAGATCTATGCCGAGTGGAAAACCCGCTACGAGGGAACGGACAAGATCACTGGCTCCAGGTCTGCGGATACGCGCGCGGCGCTGGTGGAATACTTCCGGGACAAGGCCAAGATTATGATTGCCACCGAGGCGGCGGCGGAAGGGATCAACCTACAGTTCTGCTCGCTCGTGGTGAATTATGACCTCCCCTGGAACCCCCAGCGCATCGAACAGCGCATCGGCCGGTGTCATCGCTACGGCCAGCAACATGATGTCGTGGTGGTCAATTTTCTCAACAAGAACAATGCCGCCGATCAGCGGGTATACCAGTTATTATCGGAAAAGTTCCGCCTCTTCAGCGGTGTGTTCGGGGCCAGCGACGAGGTGTTGGGCACCATTGAATCCGGGGTGGACTTTGAAAGACGCATAGCAGATATCTACCAGACCTGCCGGACCCCGGAAGAAATCCAGGCATCGTTCGATGCCCTGCAGGCGGAGTTAAGCGCCGAGATAGATGAAAACATGCGCTCCACCCGTCAGAAGCTACTGGAAAATTTCGATGCCGAAGTGGCGGAAAAGCTCAACGTTTACCATGCCCAGGTGCAGACATCCGTAAACCGTTATGAAGCTCTGCTCTGGGATATAACCTGCCACATGCTGGGTTCACAAGCATCGTTCAACCACGCGGACCTCTCTTTTCATCTGGACAAACCCGTTGTGCAGGGTGTTCCCACAGGCCTCTATTCCCTCAAGCGTCAGGGGGATCATTGCCACCACTACCGGCTGAATTCACCCCTGGCTGGGTGGGTCTTGCAGCAAGCCATTGAAAAGCCACTCTCGCCCGTGGAACTGACCTTTCAGCTCTCAGGGGGCGGCAAAAAGATATCCATTCTGGAACCTCTGAGCGGCAAATCCGGCGTGCTGAAGGCCTGTAAACTAAGCGTAAAGGCCCTCGACCAGGAGGATTATATCCTGGTAAGCGCGGTAACGGCCGATGGCCAAGAGCTGGATGCCGATCAAGCCCGGCGTCTATTCAATCTGCCCGCCACCCTGTCTTCATGTCCGGCGCTAGAATCCAAAGGGGTTCAGACAGCATATGACCGCATGAAGAACGGGCTGCTGGGCACGATATCCGAGCGTAATGCCATGTTCTTCGAGGAAGAGATGGACAAGCTCACCCGTTGGGCCGAGGATAAACGCAAATCTTTGAAAATGAAACTTAAGGATTATGACGATGAGGTTACCCTTTTAAAACGACAGGCCCGGTCCGCCCCGAATCTGCCGGAAAAGCTCACCATCCAGAAGAAGATCCGCACCCTGGACGCCAAACGGGACGAGGCCTGGAAGCAGTATGACGAGGCCGCCCGGGCCATCGAGCAACAAAAAGACGCTTTGATTGACCGGGTTGAGGCCCGTTTGCATCAAGAGGTTGAAGAAGAGACCCTTTTCACGGTACGGTGGCGGTTGTTGTAGGAATGGATAGAGGAGTTATCGGTATGAGTAAGTACAAGGAAATGCCCGAAACCATGGACCTGCGGTCCCTGGACATCAGCGCGGAGAACCGCGCCGGACTCAAGGCCCTATTCCCGACGGTCTTTATTGAAACCCGCAATGACAAGGGTGAACCGGTCGAGGCCATCGACTTTGAGAAGCTCAAGGCCGAGCTAGGAACGTTCAGCGCTGTGTATGAGGCCCGGCGCGAGCGCTACGGCATGGACTGGCCCGGCAAGAAAGACTGCATGAAGCTCATCCAACAACCTTCCGTGGCCACGTTGAAACCATGCCGTGAGGAATCGGTGAACTTTGACACAACAGGGAATCTCTTTATCGAGGGCGACAACCTGGAGGTGCTCAAGCTTCTGCAGAAATCATACTATGGCAAGGTCAAGATGATCTACATCGATCCGCCATACAATACCGGCAAAGAGTTCATCTACCCGGACAAGTATGCCGAGACCCTGGAAACCTACCTGGCCTATGCCGGACTCATTGACGACGAGGGCAAGAAGTTCTCCACCAACACCCCCAATGAAGGACGCTTCCATACCCGCTGGCTCAACATGATGTATCCTCGGCTCTACCTGGCTCGCAATCTTCTACGGGAAGACGGAGTGATCTTCATCTCCATTGATGACAATGAGGTAAGCAACCTACGTAAAATATGTGATGAGATTTTTGGAGAAGAAAATTTTCTTGGGTGCATTTCCTGGCAGAAAAAGTATGCACCAGCTAATGATAAAGCAGATTTCTCAGCATCCCATGACTTTATCATTGTTTTCGCAAAAGCTAGGCCAATAGGGAAAGATGGAAAAATCCGAAGTATTCTGTTCAAAGAATCTCGTACGGAAGAGATGGATCAAGCATATAAGAACCCTGATAATGATCCAAGAGGGCCGTGGAAATCTGGTGATTATACTTGCAATAAAACAGCCGATCAGCGGCCCAATCTATTCTATCCAATATCCCAGCCAATTTTGAATACAGGGGTGTGGCCAAAACGTTCTCGTGTTTGGGCATATAGCAAAGAAGAACACGAAAGGAACGTCCTCGATAATAGGATTTGGTGGGGGAATGAAGGTAAGAATGAGGTTCCAGCGTATAAGCGATTCTTATCAGAAGTGGACGGAGTAGTAGCACAAACAGTTTGGACTTGGGAGGAAGCTGGGCATACAGATGGAGCGAAAAAAGAACTTAAAGAACTTTTCGTCGAAGCCGCTGAAGCGTTTGAAACACCAAAACCCACTAAACTCATTGGGAAAATGATTGAATTAGCTACAATAAATAAAGGAGATGATATAGTTTTAGATTTTTTCTCAGGAACCTCTACTACAGCCCATGCCGTTCTAGGTCTTAACAAAGAGGATAATGGAAATCGAAAATTTATTATGATCCAACTCCCTGAGCCATGCGATAAAAACTCGGGGGTTTCCAAGGCTGGATACAAGACCATTGCAGATATCAGCAAAGAGCGTATTCGCAGAGTGATTAAGAAAATCAAAGAAGAAAATGAGACCAAAGAAAAAGAAGCCCTAGGCACTCTTCCAGGGATGGATGAGAAGATCCCGATCATAGACCTTGGCTTCAAGGTCCTCAAGCTCGACCGTTCCAACTTCAAAATCTGGGATGGCGCCAAGCCTGATGCCTCTGAAGAGGATATGATAAAGCAACTCACCATGCATATCGATCATATCAATCCGCACGCATCCCAGGAGGATATCCTCTATGAGTTGCTCCTCAAGGCCGGATTCATGCCCACGGAAAAAGTGGTCAATCTCGATATGGCAGGTAAAACCGTGTTCTCCGTTTCCGATGGCGCACTCCTCATCTGCCTGGAGGAAGAGATCACCCGCGAGCTGATCGATGCCGTAGCCGCGGCCGAGCCCATGCAGTTTATCTGCCTTGATAAAGGCTTCCAAGGCAATGACCAGCTCAAGGCCAATGCCGTCCAGACCTTCAACGCCCGCAACCAGGGACGTGACAAGGCCGAACAGATCGTGTTCAGAACCGTGTAGGGAGAACAGACGCATGGGAAAAGAACCGGTAAAACCCGACAAGGCCGAACGACAGCTCTTTGAACGTGTGGTTGCCATCTTGGAACAGGCACGTTCGCAAGTAATCCGTACGGTCAACTCACGGATGGTGCTCGCCTACTGGCATATAGGGCGGGAGATTGTGGAAGAGGAGCAGCATGGGGAAAACAGGGCCGAGTATGGTGAAAGGCTTATCAGAGGGCTCTCCAAGCGTTTGACCGCCAAATATGGCAGGGGCTTTTCCGCAACCAGCCTATGGGACTTCCGGAGGTTCTATGTGGCATATGCACACCGGAGTCAGGAGATAGTCCATACGGTGCGCGGAGAATCGAACCTTCCCGGAAAAGTCCGCACAATGTGTGGAGAATCTGCCGCGCCATCCCATGGAGGGCTTTCCGATGAGCTTTCCTGGTCACATTACCGGCTGCTGATGCGTGTTGAGAACGAACATGCCAGATCATTCTATGAAATCGAAACCGAACGCAACCGCTGGAACGTAAGAGAGCTGGAACGGCAGATAAACAGTCTCTTCTTCGAGCGTTTATTGAAAAGCCGGGATAAGGAAGGGATGCTCAAACTCGCCCGTGAAGGGCACGCGGTTGATAATCCGATGGATGCGATCAAGGACCCCTACGTGCTGGAGTTTCTCGATCTGCCTGAATCGCACCGCCTGGTGGAGAGCGACTTGGAAGAAGCCCTGATTACCCATTTGCAGGAGTTCCTACTCGAACTGGGGAGCGGATTCGCCTTTGTAGCCCGGCAGAAAAGGCTCACGCTCGAGGGTGATCATTTCTATGCAGACCTGGTCTTCTACCATACCAGACTCAAGTGTTACGTTGTCATTGATCTGAAAGTGGCGAAGCTTACCCATGCGGATCTTGGGCAAATGCAGATGTATGTGAACTATTTCGACCGGGAGGTGCGCGGCGAGGATGACAACCCATCCATCGGGTTGATCCTCTGCACGTCAAAAAATAATGCCGTGGTTCGCTATGTTCTAGGTGAAGAAAACCGGCAGATCTTCGCCAGCCGCTATCAACTTATACTGCCCGATGAAAAGAAACTGGCGGCGGAATTGCGGCGCGAGTTACAAATGCTCTCGGAAAAGAAGGGCACTCAATGAAACTCGAAGGTAGCGCGGACCATGCCATCCGCAACCATCCGCAACCTATTCCGGCAGTATCCGCAACCACAGGGGTGACCTGTAATGAAGCTTAAGTTCGATTCCAGTCTCGAATACCAGATGGAAGCCATTCGGGCGGTGACCGACCTGTTTGAAGGGCTGCCGCCGAGACAGAGCGCCTTTGAGGTGCGGCTGGATGTGGATGTATTCATGGATGTCGAACAAACCGAACTGGGCTTGGCTAACCGATTGCCCCTGGAACGCAGCCATATGCTAAAAAACCTGCATGCTGTGCAGGAACGCGATTTCATCGCCAAATCCCGTGCCTTGATTGAGCAAGGAGACACGTATGCCTTCCCGAACTTCTCGGTGGAGATGGAGACCGGCACCGGCAAGACCTATGTGTATCTACGCACCATCTTTGAGCTCAACCGGATGTACGGCTTCAAGAAATTCATCATCGTGGTGCCGTCCGTGGCCATCCGGGAAGGCGTGCTTTCATCCATCGGCCTGATGCGCGACCATTTCAAAGGGCTCTATGACAATTGCGCCTTTGATCATTTCGTGTACAACTCGGCGGACCTCTCCAAGGTGCGCCAATTCGCCGTGAGCAACGAGATTCAGATCATGATCATCAATATCCAGGCCTTTCAGAAGGATGCCGGTGATATCGAAGACTATGCGAAATTGAGCGACGAAGAACGTAAAAAACTCAATGTCATCCACCAGGAACAGGACCGGATGTCGGGTCGCAGGCCTATTGAATATATCCAGGCCGTCAACCCCATCGTCATCATCGATGAACCCCAGAGCGTGGATAATACACTCAAGTCAAAAAAGGCGATCAAGACCTTGAACCCGCTTTTGTCTCTGCGGTATTCCGCCACGCATATCAACCCCTATAATCTGCTCTACCGGCTCGACCCCATCAAGGCCTATGACATGCGGCTGGTCAAGCAGATCGAGGTGGCATCCATCCGGTCGGATGAGAACTTCAACGAGACGTTCATCCGTATAGATTCCATCGGCTATGCCAAAGACGCCAAGATACCGCATGCCAAGGCCACGATTCACGAAGACACCAGGACCGGACCCAAGGAGAAGAAGATCACCCTCAAACAGGCGACGGATATCAGCGGGCAGACCAATCGGCACGGGTATGACGGTTATATCGTCACCAACATATGTGCCGAGCCCGGCATGGAACATGTCGAGTTCGCCAATGGGAAGATTCTGGAGCTAGGAAAACAAGAAGGCGGCATGGACGATGAAGTGCTCAAGGCCCAGATCCGGCAGGCCGTGGAGGAACACTTCAAGAAGGAGCGGAGATATAAGGGCAAGGGGATCAAAGTGTTGAGCTTGTTTTTTGTGGATAAGGTCGCCAATTACCGCTGGTATGACGATGAAGGGCATCCCCGCAAAGGCAAGCTCGCCCAGTGGTTCGAGGAGGCCTTTGCAGAAGTCTCTGAAAAAGAGTTCTACAAAGGTTTGCTGCCGTTCCCGGTGGAGCTGCTGCATGATGGGTATTTCTCGGCCGATAGGAAAAAGGGCGAGGTTGTATCATTGAAGGACACGAGCGGTACGACCAAAGCCGATGATGAGGTCTATCATCTGATCATGCGGGACAAGGAGCGCTTGCTTTCCCTGGATGAACCGTTGCGGTTCATTTTCAGCCATTCGGCTTTAAGGGAAGGCTGGGATAACCCGAATGTCTTCCAGATCTGTTCTTTGCGGGAAATGGGCACGGACCGGGAGCGGCGACAGACCCTGGGCCGTGGCTTGCGGCTTCCGGTGAACCAGGATGGCGAGCGTATCTATGACGAAACCATCAACAAACTGACCGTCATCGCCGGGGAGACCTTTGAGGACTATGCCAAGGGGCTGCAGGAAGATATCGAACAGGATGTCGGCGGCGGGTTCAAGTTCGGGCGTCTGGAAAAAATCGCCTTTGCCCGGTTGATCGATGTAGCAACGGATCAGCCGGTCGGCCAGGAGGCCTCGGCAAGCATCTGGCAAACCCTGGTTGAGAAAGGCTATCTTGATCAGCTCGGTGATATCACCGATAAATTCATGCCCGAGAAAGAGGGCTTCGTATTGGAGCTGCCGAACGAGCTGGAGCCCATGCGCGCGACTATCACGGATGAGATGAAGCGCTACCTCTTCAAGAATCGGGTGGTTAACGCTCGCGAACGGCGAACCCTGAAGTACAACAAGCGGGTCGAACTCAATGCCGAATTCAAAGCGCTCTGGGAGAAGATCAACAAGAAGACCCGCTATTCTGTGGAGTTCAAGACCGCCGATCTAGTGGCGAGGGCGGCCACGAAGATCACCAAGATGGAGAAGATCCAGCCGGTCAGCATATTTATTGACAAGACCGCCGTGGATATCACGGAGGCAGGCATAGAAGCCGGAAAGATCATGGATAGTAGTGTTCAATACATCTCAGGACCAAAGTTTCTGCCCGATATCCTTGCCTATCTGCAACGGGAAACCGAGTTGACCAGGGGCACACTGGTGGAAATCCTGAAGGCCTCCGGACGTCTGAAAGATTTCAAAGCAAACCCGCAGGCATTTATGACCGAGACGGCAAAGCTGATCAATCGAGCCCTGCATGAGATGGTGATCGACGGCATCAAATACGAGCACATCCAAGGTCAGGTCTACGAGATGCGGCTCTTTGAGGAACGTGAGGTCGAGGAATACTTAAACCGTCTTTATGAAGTCCAGAGCGAGGATGATCGCACCCCCTATGACTTCATTCCGTTTGATTCCGAAGTCGAGCGTGAGATCGCTGAAAAACTGGATGCGAATGATAATGTCAGGTTTTACTGCAAGATCCCGCGATGGTTCGTGGTTCCCACGCCACTAGGTAATTACAATCCCGACTGGGCGATTGTGACGGAGAAGGATAAGAAACTCTACCTCGTACGCGAAACCAAGAGCACCCATGATCGTGATGAGCGGCGCGCCATAGAGAACCAGAAGATCGACTGCGGCAAAGCCCACTTCAACACATTAGGCATAGACTTCAAAGTCGCGACGAATATCCATGAGGTGTTGGCAGGATAAAAGTTTCCATTGATATAATGCTGCTGTTCGATTTCAATTATTGAATCTCGTTGCCTTCCTTTACAACGGAAGGTGATTCATGCTAGCAGCACATACTGCTAGTAATGCATTAGTTGATAGATCCCGAAAAGATAAGGTGTGCCATGAATAAAGAACGAGTAAACAAACTCATAGCATACATCTTATCAACTGCTAATCAGAGAGATCCTGAAGACAGGGATCTTGGAGCAATACATATAATCAAGTATGTTTATATAGCTGATCTCGAATACTCTAAACGCAATGATGGGAACACTTATACAGGAATAGACTGGCAGTTCTATAAGTTCGGGCCATGGTCAACGGAGTTATTCAATTCCATCGAGCCTACCATCCAAACATATGGTGTTGAAATTATAACAATTCCAAGCAGACTCTACGATGACTCTAAGCATTATCGTCTTGATGATGATTATATTTACGAACAACTAGATAAAGAGCTTCCCATTGATATTACATCCCCAATTCAAGGAGCTGTTCGTCAGTTTAAAAATGATACTGAGAGTTTACTGCATTATGTATATCTAACAGAGCCGATGCTTAATGCCAAACCCGGTGAATTCTTAGTATTTCTGCCTGAAAAGAGGTTACTCAAAGAAGAGCAGGCTCAGAAGCCGGAGATGACACCCAAGCAGGAGAAGAAATGGAAGAACGCTCTTTCTGAAGCAAAGGAAAGATTCCGTCAGTTGACAGAGAAAAAGCTCTCCGAAGATCAGCTATGTCAAAAGAATATACCTACTCCGCAGATTGATAGCTATTACTTGGAAGCCCTGGAAGTATTTGATAAGATGGATGGACAGACAATAAGAGAGTCCAATGGAACAATAGTTTTTTCTAATGATGTTTGGCAATCTGATTGGAGGAAGGGTCCTGAAAGAAAGTAACTGCCTGATAAGGGATCTTGCTGCTGACTGGTGGATAGTCAAAGAAGAAGCCCCCTTCTGTAGAGGGAGACTGGCTTGGGCTTTCGTTAATCACATTGACAAGACTCCGATGACGCTGGTCCCAACAAGGGAGCAAGACCCTGCTAGCCATAACAAGGCTGAGTTCAGAATTGAAAGCCGTAAAATAAAAGAACCTCGCCCCAAAGGAATACTCCCTGTCGCTGGCATGCCGTTATACCAGAGCGAAGACTACATCGTTAACAGATCGAAAATGAGACCCGTTCTGATACTTTCAGAAGGGGGAGATGAGATCGATAAGAATCTGTGCAGGGATTGGCCTAGTTGGCAAAGGTATCTGACTGTCTTGGTGGCACCATACTATACCTGTAAAGATCCTGAATCCAGGAGTGTGGGATTTCCCCAACCATTTGTTGAGAAAGTAAAGGAATGCAAATACCCGAACTACTTCTGGGATCATCTTCCCGAAGGGAAAGAGTCGATCCTTCGTTTGGATCAACTACAGCCTGTAGGGAAGAACCCTGAATCTTTGCTGCATACAAAGTACTGTCTCTCACAAGAAGCCCTGAAAGTAATGGATGAATTCCTGTGCTGGTTGTTCAATAAGTGCCTTCCCAAAGAGGATGAGAGCTACATTAGAATATTCTGGAACCTGCTGCAAGACAGGAACGAGATCCTAGGACATAATACCGTCAATTCATAAGGTGTACTAGAAGAGTAACAATCAATATCCGAAACCCTCCCAAGGGTTGTTGAACTCTTTGTAAAAGGCAACTCTCACATAGAGCATTGAAATAATTCAATCAAATACCCCCGGACCCTCTCCACTCGCTCTATAAGCAGCCCGCCAACATAAGACCCGTTGTCATGCTGCTTGCAACGCTCCGAGGGTCCTAGTGGCCACGTCCGTGACCACTCCAGGTGGATATCTCGTGGTCTTTTCCTCTTTGGTCGTTCCTCCCTTCCCCTTCAGTCGTGGGTGAAAGGGGCAAGGGAGAAACGTTGGTTTT
>Ga0068711_1000803_pt1 | contig 22191 bp, 20 predicted proteins | sample MTBAKMMethaMetaG_FD_62224 | JGI IMG/M metagenome (GOLD analysis project Ga0068711, IMG submission 62224) | Enrichment culture microbial communities from Arthur Kill intertidal strait, New Jersey, USA, that are MTBE-degrading - MTBE-AKM (Arthur... | ecosystem: Environmental > Aquatic > Marine >...
CGCAGGGCCTCCAAGCTGTCTATCCTGTGTCGCCTGGGCATGATGCTCTCCCATGAAAAAGGCCGCCCGGAGGCGGCCTGTTGGTGTTGTCGGTGTCGGTGTCGGTGAACTACCCGAGAGGGTCTATGTCTGGGGGCTCCGGCCCCATGCCATCGTCGGTGGCCCGCTCTGCCTGCCGCAGCATGTTCAGGAGCACCCGCTTGGCGTCCTTTGGCTTCATGTTCAGCACGTCCTCGAAGTCCAAGTCGCCTTCCACCGGGAACAGGCCCTCTATGCTGTTGGCCGCTTCGAGAAGCTGCTTGTCTGCGATATGGGCGTACCGCTGCGTCATCGCCCCTGTCTTGTGGCCCAAGAGCTTCTGCACCGAGTAGAGGCTTGAGCCTGCACCAAGTACGTTGCTGGCGAAGGTATGTCGCAGGTCGTGAAACCGGCACTCACCGAGCCCGGCCCGCTCCCGAATCAGCCGCCAAGAGCGGTGGAAGGAGTGATAGAACCCGCCTGCGTTCGACGGAAAGACGTACTCGCCCTGTTGAAGCTGCTTCGCCTCGCGCAGGACGCGCAGGGCCAGCCGGTTGAGTGGGAGCACCTGCGTCTTGCGGTTCTTCGTGTTCATGCCCTGGAAAGTCACGAGGCCGTTGCCCAGGTCAATGTCGCTCCACTTGAGGGCCAGTATCTCCCCCTGCCGCTTCCCGGTGAACATGGCGAACTTGACCACCAGGGCAGCCCGCTTGTTGGGGTGGGCGTCCAGCACCCGAAGAAGCGCCTCCTGCTCATGCTGGCCCAAGAAGTTCGTCAGGGAGTTGTCGAACGCCGGGAGCTTGATTTTCTCGCAGGGGTTCGGCCCGCCGTACAGGTTGCGGTCCTTCGACCAGTTGTAGATACGCCGCAGGAGGTTGAAAACGTGCTTCACCGTCTGGGGAGAGAGCTTCTCGCCGTAGCGGTTCTGCTTCTCCCTGACCTCGCAAAGCCAGTTCTCTACGTCAACGGGAGTGATTTTGCTTAGTTGTTTGCCCTCGAAGCTCGGCTTGATATGAAGCTCGTAGCGCTGTTCGTCGTCGTTCCAAGAGCGCTTATTCTCCCTGGCCCACTTGAGGTACTTCTTCCATATGTCGGCTACCCGGGCCGTCTTGGCGTACTTGAAGAACTCGCCCTCTAGGGTGTCCGTCTTGACCTTGGCTTCGATTCGCTTCGCCTGGGCCAGGGTGAGGCAGGACTTCACGAACCACTTGCCGTCCGGGAGCTTCACCCGCACCCGGTAGCGCTTGTTCTCCTTCAGAGAGGCCCCGCACTTCGGGCAGTTCTTCGGGCCGGGCTGGAAGCCCGCCTTGCACTTGGCGCACCGAATCTCGATTGCCACCGCTGTTGACCCCCTTGTTGACCCCCAGATTGCCCCGTGCTAGGTTCTGGGCATGTTCAACGACACGCAGGCCAGTATCTACGCGGTTTTCGTGGCATCCACAAGGGGTCAACGGTGGGGTCAACAGGGAGCCCTCGGAACCTCGAATTTTGCCTATATCGTGTTGTCAAATAATTGACTAAGTGGTTAATTTCTAAGCAAAATGTTCTCGGTGCTCTGGCCGTCACCGGCCTTCTAAGCCGCCGGTCGAGGGTTCGATTCCTTCCTGGCGCACCAATAATTTCAAAGTGTTGCAGATGGCAGGCTGCAACACTTTTTCATTTTTGCTAGCATATTGCTAGCCATGAAGTATCAAAGCCGTGTAGCTCGCCAAATAGTTTTCACCTGCGGCAGGCGGTTTTGGCAGGCCGCCTGCCGTGGGTTTACTATGCGCGGTCGCTGGGGCGTGGTTAGGTCACTCCCTCCCCGGCGGTCTGAGTCGCAAGTAAGCGCAGCGCGTGCGCCGCACGTACTGGTCCTCGGAGGCGACCTCGGCCTTGGCCAGGTCCAGCTCGGCCATGCGCTCCTCGTGGCGCTGGCCGGCCTGCTCCAGGGCCAGGCGCTGCTCCGGGGTCATGGACGGGGCCTGGGCGTCGGCCTCGGCCAGGCCTTCGGTGACCTGGGCGATGCCGGCCGCGATCTTATCCCCGGTGGCCCCGCCCACGGCCGCGGCGATGTCCCCGGCGGTGTCCAGGATCGTGACCACCTGGCTGACGCCGGGGATGAGCTTCAGCAGGTTCTTGCCGATGGACGACAGGAGGCTCATGCGAAGCCCTCCGTCTGGTCCACGACCAGCAGGTCGAACTGCTCGACCGCCGACGCCGCGTCCAGGAAGGCCGCGAAGGTCGCGCCGCTGTTGAGGACCGCCCGGTCCCCCTTGAGCTTGCCGAACTTCTCCCCGAGCAGGATGCAGCCGTGGGTGTCCTCGTCGGTGTTGCCCTTGTGAAACAGGATATGCGAGCGGCCGGACACGCCCGTCACCTCGAAGGTCCGCCCGAACCGGGGCGACTCCACCCGCCGGCACACGTAGCGGCCGGGCGGGATGCAGCTCACGTCCTGCGCGTTCCCCCGGTCGGGCAGCTCCAGGGTCACGGCCATTGCCTCGCCGTCAAGGGTCAGGACCCCGATGGTCCCGCCCGCGGTCTCTTCAACGCGAATGAGTTTCGCCTTCACCCTGCGCCTCCTTGTGTGTGGGTGCGGCTGGGCTGCGGTCGCCCCGGCGGCCGGAAGGAAGGCACGGCCGCCAGGGCGCTCCGCAAGCCCACCGCATCGCTGCTGTCGCCATCCGTAAGACTCGCCGCAACGGCTCGCCTAACGGCTGGCGCACATGTGGCAGGCCCACGTATAGGAAGATCAGGAGGGAGGATTCAGACTGACGGGGGTCAGGGGGAAGGCTGGAAAGGGGGTGTATGGGGGGTTTAGGGGGAAGTGGGGGGAGAGGTCAAGGTGGGAGGATGCAGGACGGGGCAGGGCCACTCAAGAACGGCCAATACGTCTTGAGATTTACCCTTTTCTTCATGACATTGATCAGATAATCGTCTTGCCAAAGGACAAGGAAACCCACATGGCCATGAAGAGAAAGCACCCGGACCCGAACGAACTCCGGCCAGGCGTTCCGCGCATTCCCAAGGCTGAAGATATCCCACCCGGCTATGACCCAAAGAATCCCTGGGCCTCGGACATGCTGGACCGCTCGGATCATGCGGAAATCCTGACCAGATACATCGAGGGCATCAACCAGCCATACGTGCTGGCCATCAACGCGGGCTGGGGCCAAGGCAAGAGCCTGTTCCTGCGCATGTGGCGCGACGAACTTGTGAACAGGCAACGCAGGCATTGCATCCTGTTCAACGCCTGGAAATCGGACTTCGGAGACGATCCCTTGGTAGCGCTCATGGGAGCAGTTAGCGACTATGTCGTTTCGTTGGAATCCGATGGCAAAGATGAGCTTGAGGCTAGCGTCAAAGGTCTATGGTGCAAGGCCTGGGCCTGTGCAAAATCTCCCAAGCAGTTACTTAACACCATGAACCATAAGAGGTTGTGGCGCAAGGCTTGGGCGTATGTAAAAACCGCGCCAAAACACTTTGTTAAAGTTATAATACACTTTGCTAAAAAATGGGGGATAGATCTTCTTGGATGGTCGGAAGACGCAAAGTCCTCCGATGCGGATGCGCCTAGTGACAAGACGGCAAACTGCATAGCAGACGCGTTGGCCAACACGGCATCTGATATGTACGATGTCTACCTTCTGCAAAAGAAGTCCGTTCAAGGGTTCAACAGTAAGCTCAAAGCCGTCGCCAAGAGCCTATCGGTAAACGGATTCCCCCTGGTGATCATGGTAGACGAACTTGACCGCTGCCGTCCTGACTATGCGGTGCTACTCTTGGAGCGCATAAAACATTTGTTTTCTGTTCATAGTGTGGTTTTCATCTTGGCCCTTGAGGCTGAGCAACTAAGACGTACAATACGCGCGCTTTATGGGCTTGACCTTAAAATCGGGGCACGCAACTACCTGCGAAGATTCATAGATCGAGAGTACACACTTCCCAAACCGTCACACGAACAATTTGCCGACTATCTTTGCGCACAATATGACCTTGTCGAGTTGTCTGACCCAGCACGTAATGAGATAGGTATTGAGATTCATACCTTGTTTGGTGAACTTTCAAAAGTTTTCAAGTTGCATTTACGGGATATGGCGCAACTTATTGCACAGACTGCAGCAGTAGTCAGATCATATAATGCAAACTGGGTTGAGGCCAATCTAGTCCTTACTCTTCTGGTTATACGTTTTCAAACACCGAAAACTTATATGATGATATGTGACCGCAAGCTAGATTGGCGCAGCGTAAGAGATTCTTTAATTAAAGAAGATAAAGTCAGCATTCAAAATATAGACATTCATATGAGCAGATTTTTAGAATCAATTTTTAATTACATAGGAATGGTCCAAAGTTCATTTAGTACTTGGCATAAAAATATAATGAAAGATTCTGTGCCGCCAGCACAAGAAAAAGCAGCGAAAGAACTTAAAATTTTTGTTAATCGTATTATACCAATTTTGAAAGTTTCATTATCTAATGCTGATCATTATTTATCAGCAGTAGAGTTCGCATCGCGATTTGATCTTACAGTTGCAAAAGAAGTTGAAGAAATTGCAGAAATTAAGCAACTCGATAATCTAACTACTTAACATTCACCTTGAATTATACACTGAAGCTCCTGCCTTTAGGCGGTGGAGAGTTCATTTAAGCACGAGGCTTGTTTCGAAGACTTGAATATCTTTATCGCGCATAATTTCTTTACAAGCTCTCTCAGCAGTATTAAGCTTAATAATTTGCGCGATTTTGATTGTTACAATAACCATATATAGCGGAATTAAAATGTATGGGACTATATTATTTTTTTGCAAGATTATATTCGAAAAGGAATCGATTACATATAATAAAATAAAAAAAAACGATGTAATAAAAATTAAAAAAATATAGTTTAGTAAAACTTTATATCTCAACCTACCAATAAATGCAAACATAATATTTAAATCTTGAATATTTTTAAAAGGCATTAAATGAACTTTTTTATAAATTTCAATTCTGCCGTCTTGAAATTTCGTTAAAAAGTTAATGAAAAATTTCATAGAAAAGCCAGCAGCACAGGAAGCGATAAATCCTACTGCAAAAGAAATGGTTATTTGATCCATCTCTTTCCCCGTTAGGTTTTAATGAGTCCAAAAGTGAAGCAATGATCTCTCGATTCTTCTATAAAACGCAATAGACAAAGGGTCTTTTCTATGATCAAGAGGTTCAACAAGAATAGAACGCATACCAGCCACATTTGCACCAACAATATCAGTAAAAATTCTGTCGCCAATTACTACACATTTTGAGGGTGTGCTATTAAGAAAATTCATTGCCAGTAAGTACCCCTCTTTTGAAGGTTTTTTTCTATTTATTTTGACAACATGTAAGCCAAGCTCGTTAACAACTTTTTCTGCTCGCTGCCTACTTTCATATGAATTTTGCGTTCCTGCATAGTTTGACAATGCACATAATCTAAATTCTTTCCTCAATTCAATTAACTTATCTCTAACTTCTGGAGGAACAGAAAAAGATCCATATGGGACTAAAGTTTGGTTAATGTCAATTATACATGAATCTATTGACATACTCTTTAAATCATCAATATTTAATTCCCAAAATTTTACTTTGGCGTCTAATGTAGGTTTTAAATTCTCATATTTAATAACCTCATAAATATTGAAAAAAAACTCTTTATTGAACCATTGGGGCATTGAATACTCCTATTATAGTTCTTGTAAAGTTTATCTCTTGAAAGTTTTATTCTTGATCTATGCACATTACTATTTTGTTATTGTTGGTCAGATACATTACTGTAAATGGCTTGTGATTGGTCTGAAGGGCTATCCGGTTGGCCCATTAATTTGCCTTGAGGCGAGGCCGTCCTTCACCAGACGCTGCTCACCGCCCATGCTGTGCAGATTGAGCTTGAGCAGGTTGTGGAATAACCTCCAGTGCCGCAATTGAAAACCTCGTGGAACCGACTTAATTGATACTCAATCCTCCGGATATCATCCGTGCGACCCTGAAAATTGATGCTCCCCGAGGTTGGATATTTGTGTTATCAGTTACGCCTTTTCAATTTAGATTTCAAGCAGAAGTCTACAATTCAGCATAGTCTCCTCACATTCCCGGCAACCTCCCCTCCCTCCCTGGCCTCGGCCAGGAGCCGCCAAATCTGGCGCTCGGTGACCAACTCTGAGGAGTGATTCTTGAAGCCGCCTCCCAGAGGTCCCCTTACCCCCCCCTCCTCGCCAACTTGTTGGCGAAAATGGAGATCAACCCGCCGAGCATGATGTAGCCGGCGATGACCTCGCCCATGACCCAGCGGGCGGCCTGGTGGGTGAGGGGGGTGACGTCGCCGAAGCCCAGGGTGGTGAAGGTCACCACGCTGTAGTAGAGCGCGGTCTGGAAGCCCCAACCCAACTGCTCGGTGAACTTGAAGGCCCCTTCCCCGAGCGTGGCGAAGCGCCAGGCGAACCCGCAGGCCATGAGGATGGACCACCCGGCCCACAGAAGCATGGACCGGCCGCAGTCGCACAGGATGAGCCAGGGCAGGTAGATCAGCCAGAACCGCCAGGTCATCCCCTCGAACTTCTTCCGGCTCCACCACGTCTTTTTCCAAAACCGCCAGTTCCATTTCCACGGCCGCATGTCCCCGTCCCAGCCGCGCAGCTCCTCCAGGAAGTCCTGGTCCTTGGCATGCCGCACAAAGCGCTGGCTGCCATAGCAGCCCTCCAAGCGGATGCCTTGGTACTTGCCCCAACGGTCGAAGTTGACGCCGGTCACATCTGTATTGCGCAGGTCTGCGCCCTCAAGGAACGCCCCCTCAAGATGTGCTTCTCTGAGGAACGCCCCCTCAAGATGCGCCCCAATGAGGTCCGCTCTCTCAAGATGCGCATCACTGAGGTCCGCCCCCTCCATATCCGTCCCATTGAGGTCCGCCCCCTCCAGATGCGCATCACTGAGGACCGCCCCCTCCATATCCGTCCCACTGAGGTCCGCCCCCTCCAGATGCGCCCAGGCGAGGCTCGCCTCATCCAGATGCGCCTCCCAGAGTTTCGCCTCCTCCAGATGCGCCCCCCCGAAATCCGCCCCCTCCAGATGCGCCATCGCGAGGTTCGCCTCCTCAAGATGCGTAAAACTGAGGCGCGCCCCCTCAAGATGCGCCTCAGTGAGGTTTGCCCCCATAAGATGTGCCCGACTGAGGTTCGCACCCTTAAGGTACGCCCGACTGAGGTTCGCATTCTCAAGACGCGCCATTGATAAATTAGCCTCATCCAGATGCGCCTGGCTGAGGTCCGCTCCATTCATCTCCGCCCCCAGGAGGTATGCCCCTGCCAGATGAGCTTTTCTCAATATCATGTACGTCAGAAAGATGCCGCGCAGGTCCGGGACCAAGCACCAGAAGGGAGACCTGGGGGGGTGTTCCTCATTCTTCACCAGCGTATCCCGCAACGCCATGAAAAGCGCTGACTCCTGGGCCTCCTGGCTCCAGATGTCGAAACCGGAAAGATCGACCTCGTAGCATGAGTACTTCTTTTTCTGGTCCACCAGCCAGTTGTTCCAGACCGCCACGCCCTGGAGCAGCACCTTCACGTGCTCGGGATTGGCCATGCGCGCCTCGGAGGGAGAGGGGTTCAGGGGCTGGGACTGGAGTAGACGATATGGGAAGGGCTTTCAATGCGCCGGCCCTGGCGGCGGTCTAGCCGCTGCGCCGGAAGAACTTGGTGGCCATGATGGAGATCAAGCCGCCGAGCATGACGTAGCCGGCGATGACCTCAAGCATAACCCAGAACCGGGCCTCTTCGGAAAGGGGGGTCACGTCGCCGAAGCCCAGGGTGGTGAAGGTCACCACGCTGTAGTAGAGAAAGACCTTGAACATATTCGCCGCCCCGACGACGTCCAGCTTGCTGCTGAAATGGAAGGCCGCCTGGGCCTTCTGCCAGATGGCGAGGTACTTCTCGGCAAAGAACCAAGCCAGCCCTACGGACCAGGTCAGCCACAACCAGAAGGAGCGGCCGCAGTCCGCGATGACGAGCCACGGCAGATAGATCAGCCAGAACCGCCAGGTCATGCCCTCGAACTTCTTCCGGTCCCACCACGCCTTTTCCCAGAACCGCCAGTTCCACTTCCACGGCCGCATGTCCCCGTTCCAGCCGCGCAGTTCCTCCAGGAAGTCCTGGTCCTTGGCATGACGGACAAAGCGCTGGCTACCGTAGCAGCCGTCCAGGCGGCTGCCCTGGTACTTGCCCCAGCGGTTGAAATGGACGCCCGTCACATTTGCATTGCTGAGGTTCGCCCCCCTGAGGTCCACACCCTCAAAATGCGCCCCCCAGAGGTCCGCACTCTCAAAATTTGCCTTGCTGATATGCGCGTTCTCAAAATGTGCCCACCTGAGGTCCGCCTTTTCGAAATGTGCCCGCGGGAAGTGCGCGCTCTCAAAATGCGCCCCTTGAAGAGTTGCACCTTCAAAATGCGGTGCCAGAAGAATACCTCTCTCTGAATGCAACCGCTTAGACAAAGCCCCTTTAAAATGTGCGCCCAGAAGGAACCCGTCATTGAAGCGTGTTTCCCCAAGAATCGCTCCATTAAAATGTGCCCCACCTAGATTAGCCTTTTCAAAGTGTGCAAACGAGAGATCTGCGCCCTCAAGATGTGCCTCAATCAAATCTGCTTCAGCTAGATACGCTTGTTCCAGGCTTACGTTAAAAAATTGGACAGCACTCAAGTCCGGAACGCGTTCAGAAGTATCACTTTTTGCCACGAACAGCGCCGACTCCTGGGCCTCCTTGCTCCAGAGGTCGAAGCCCGACAGGTCGGCGCGGAAGTCCGGGTCTTTCTTCCACTGGTCCACCAGCCAGTTGTTCCAGACCGCCACGCCCTGGAGCAGCACCTTCACGTGCTCGGGATTGGCCATGCGCGCCTCGGAGGGAGAGGGGTTCAGGGGCTGGGACTAGAGTAGACGATATGGGAAGGGCTTTCAATCAGTTGCGGGAAAGGCGCTCCAGATACCCCCGCACATCCCCCTCCCACACCCACAACCCCTTGACCCGGCCGCAGCGGTGCCCCGGGATCTCGCCGGCGTTGACCAGGTTGTAGAAGTGGCTCTTGGAGCAGCCGTCCAGGAGGTGCCCTACAGGCAGAGCCCAGCCGCTTGAAGTGAGACCTGAATCTGGCCGAGGCCAGGCGGTTCGCGGAGGCAGAACTGTTGTAAAGAAACGCCTCCCGCCCAGGTCGGGCAGGGGGGCTTCATCTAACCAGTTCATAAAGACTGCGGACAGTATCAGCCGCGGGCATGAGATAGTCCAGATCCATCTTCATGCAAGGGGACTCCACCCATGAGTCCTCCTAGCCCCCCCCCCTCCTAGCCGGGACTATCCTAGCCCTGAAGCTGGCCTTGAGCGGGGGGCTGCAGTTGGGCCGGGCCGGCCGACGGCTCTGGCGCAGGCTGGCCCTGTGGCGGCACCACCAGTTGCGCGTCATGCTGGCGGCCGTGCGTTCTAGCCTTCTGAAGCCTGATAAGCTCCTGGGCCCGGCGTACCTTTTCGTCGATGAACAGCCTCGACAGTCGCGCAGGCTTCAGCTTTAGCTTGAGCCCCAAGCCCTTCACCAAATAATCATAGATCTCCGGCCAGGTGACCTTTTCGCGCCGCATAGCGTCGATCTCACCAAAATGCTCGGCCACGGGATTTGCGCGCACGGCTTTCTCACGACGCACCGAGTCCAACTTTTCGCGCTGTTCGATAGTGAGCGCCGGAGCCATACAATTCTGGTCATATAGCGCAATGAGCTTGGCTCGCTCCGGACTCATCCTACCTTTCTTGCCTTCTTCCATCGCCTACTCCTCTAATTTTGACACACCAGGCTCGCAACCTAGCCACTTCTCTCTTTATAGTCAACATATCTAAATTTTGTTCTTTCAAACAAGCTATCATTGCACTTTGAAAGCGTGTCTATATCCGATAAGATTGACACAAAAAAAGCCCTGTGTCCGATGACGACAGAGCAAGTACATTGAATAGTATAATTTGTCAGACTGCGTTTTGTGCTTTTCGTCCTTATTTCATATAGTGTTCCGTAATATCCGGACGCTCGTGTCCCATTTCTTGCGAGACAAGCTTCAAAGCAACTTCTCTTGCCATGCCGGATTGTGTGTGCTCGGCCATGCGCGCTTGGGCATAGCTGTGTCTCAGCCCGTGACTGCCGTTATACGCCTGTCCGGTGCGGACGGCCGCATCCTTCAAGGCTTGACCATAGGCCGCGTGCTCTTTCCTGGCCAGGCCCCATTGGCCATCATTTTTTACCGCGGCCTCAATGGCGAGGTACATTTTCTCGGGCACGTAGGCCAGGCGGTCTTTCCCGCCCTTGCCGTGCAACTCGACGCACCCGACCTTGCCGCGCGTCGGGTGAACTACGATTCCCTTCAAGTCCTTCTCGCGCAGGTTTATCTCGGAGATCCGCGCGCCGGCCATGCGCTGAAAATCGGCTATTGCTCTGAATCGTTCGTCCCTTACTGCTGCGGTGAGTTGCGTCGGGGCGGAGTACGCCCGAGCCTCGGTCCCGAACCGCAACCCCTCTTCTATGCCCTTCTCCCTGACATATTGAATATCGTGGCTGAAATAGTGAGAATTGGACGGCGCGTATTTCTGGTCCCACTGGTTGAGCATTGCGCCAAGCCGTTCGGCGTATGACATGTAGACGCGAAGCGTTTCCAGTTTCACACCCTGGTCGATTTTGCTTTCGCCCCAGGCTCGGATGTGGGCTCCTGTCAATTCGCGTATGTTTTTTACACCAAAGTTCTCTTTGGCATATTTAGCTATCTCATTCCAAGTATTAAAAGACTTTTCCCAATGTCTGTTTGAATGTATTCCCATTTCTTGCGATATATTGTGCTTCGTTGCGCTTTCGCCGCGTTCGGCTAGACGCTCTAGCGCGTTCATCTTTGCTTCGTGTCGCGATTGTCCAATCTGATAATTGCCAGTGCTGCGAGCAAGATTGTTCAGTTGGTTTTTAAAACTACCGTCTAAGTTGTGATTTATTTTTTGCGCGCGTTCAGGCTGCGCCTCTGGCTGTTGCCTGCCATCGTCGCCGCCGTCGTCTACTTCGGGTGAAATGTATATTTCGTCTGACATGCTAAATCTCGCGCCTCAGCTATTCGCCTACGCTGTTCGTCAAGACTTTGCCTAAGGCATCGTCTAGGTATGGCATTTGTCAGATTGGTTAGTTGCGCACGGACCGCAACTGGCAGGTACAAACTTGTACCGGCTGGGTGCCTCTGAAAAAGCACCGGTCGTTTTGCCCGGGCGCTATCCGAGCTTGAAGATCCACCGCGTCATTTTGTGGCGCGATATCTCCGCGGCAGGTTGCTATCCTGGCGCATATGGTTTCGCGAACGCTCGCGACAGCTCCGTTCCTCTTAAGGTTGAACGGCAAACCCGCCTCATCACCCTCGCCATTTTGAGTGGCCAGGTGCTCGGGCTGCTCCGCTATGCGGAGTTTTGTGGTGGTTGCACTTCCTTCTCGCAGCAGCGAGCGCGTCGTGCGGTTTCGCGCGTGAATGGGTGCTGCAGCAGCAGCGCCAATGTTATCAGGAATGAATGCGCCCGGCCTGGACACCACCGCGTCCAGCTCGGTCGGATTCATCCCTAATTGCCTTTCCATTCTCACAAGCCTGCCTCTCTGACTTGGCTTTCCTTCATGTCCGAGCTGTCTTGGCGCCGCGCCCCCCCGAACCCCTCCCGCCTGCCGGCGGGAGGCCCCCCCCCGTTTATCGGGGGGGGGGGGGCAAGAGGCCTGGCCCTCATGCGCCCTTGTCGAAACGCTACCGCGTTTCTCTGGCGGGCGCAAGGACCTAAACACGCTACCGCGTTTAACCTAATGGTTAAACGCGGCAAAGAAATATGAAAAATCAAGCTGTTAAGCATAGCAATAAATTATTGACGGACAATGCCTTATGTCATATTGTCCGTCAATATTTTCCGGCCTTGGCCTGGGGCAGGGCCAACCGGCGGCAAAGCCGCAGAATGACAGCGGCGCGTAGCCGAAGAACACAGCGGAGAACAAATAGAGACAAGAGACGATAAGCACTGCCGAAACGTCTACGCGCTACATACCGTCTATCCGGGGATGAACATGGCCAATTACGCAAAAGATAAAATCAACATACTTTGCAAAACAGTGCGCGAGTTTGAGCGCACCAAACTTGTAAAGTGGTTTGCGAATCAAACAGAGGACAATCGTCTAGGCATCACAGAACGTCTATTTTTTGAGCTTAAAAATCATAAGATGTTAGACGCTACGCGATGCGATATTGAAGCGTTATATTCGTTCTTGATGCTAGCGATTCACGCGGAATTTCAGAGGGCATATCAAGCGCGCCTAGTCGGAGCACAAACCCCGGAACTTTTTGCGCAGCATGAAGAGGCTATAGCAAAGGCTGAAGCTAAATCGAAACCATATGGCGGGAAAAAGCCAAACAAAAAATATCTTGCAGTTGAACGAGAGTTCACTGTCATTCAGCAGATGAGAGAAAAAGGCAAATCATACGATACGATCAAAAATTACTTGAACGCGAACGTCAAGGCGTTCAAAGGTCCAAAGAAAAAAATAACGCTATCTTATCTTCGTCGTGCATTCCTTGAAATACAAGCAGAGCGGACTCTGTTGTCTGGTGATGCGACCATACCCAGCGATTCACAAGGGTAAATTATGTCTACCGAAGAAAATAGCCCAAAAGAAGCCGCTCTTCTTCAAGAAATCGCCGAGCTGAAAGCCGACATGGAAGCGCTCAAAAAATCATGCCGAGCTTGGCTTGATAAGTTGGTCCGCGAGAATAATGCCGAACACCAAAAAAGGATGGCTGAGCTTGACGCTCGGGCCGCAGAACTGGAGCAGAAGAACAAGGCTAAAAATGAAGAGCTTGAGGCTTTACGTGCCAAGATCATAGAGCGGAATGCTCTCGTAACTGAATTGCGGACTCGACTTAAAAGCAGAAATGCCGGCCGCGTCGAAGGTGTGCGGAAAAAGGACGGAGACAAGGCCGCAGCAAAAGCAGCAAAGCGCTTGGTCAAGGAATCAGCAGGCGTTATGCAAGACAAAGAATAGGTGAAGGCCGTGGAACCTGAATTTGTTATCTTTCAAAAAAACATGCTGTTCCAGCACAAAGTATTTACGCTTTTAGGCTCATACGGTATCAGGCGCGACGGAGGGAACTTAACGGCGCTATGGAAATACACTTTTTTGGAATTGTTTACGCAAGAAGGAATGTCATACCTTTTCTTGATTGAAACGGTTGCGCCTTTTGCATGGATTGCCAATCAATGCAAATCCTTCCGACATTTTCCCGTTAAAGACATACCAAAGCACCCCACGCAGCAACAAGAGTTTACAGGAACGCAACTGGTTGAGCACAGGCCAGAAAGCCCTCATTATGGCAGAAATGGCTGGGTACGTGGCAACGAGTGGACGATAAGACAATTCATGTGGCCAGAACTTCATGGGAAAGACTCCCGGCGCTTTTTGTCCACACGCTTTGAATTCATCCGGACGATTGGCGGCGGGTACACCGAAAATATCTCCACGGCGGCGGCCACGCTTCAGTGGCGGTACGCTGTCTGCCGCTCCGGGGTGGACAGGATGCACTTCTCGCTCGAAAGGATGCCGCTCGAACAAGCTGCCTTCGATTTGGCAGACCACAACGAGAGGACCGACAAGAACCGCCTTGCGCGTCGTGACCACGAATACCGCCGACTGCGCAGGGAAGGCCGTATAGACAGCGCCGGGCTCACTACCAGACCGTCCTACGAGCCACCCAAGGCAAAGCAATAGCGACCATGGCCGGCGCCTTTCCAAAAACAGAAAGGCGCTCTCATCCATCAAAGGGCTGGAAAACGGCCTGAAAATCAGCCGGGAGTGGATTGTGGAGCAGAAGAAGAAACTGACCGGAGCGCAAAGAAGAGCTGTTGAGCAAGGCCCTGCGCGCCGGGAAGACAGACCGCGAGAGCGCGGCCTATCTTCGAGGCAGAGAACAGGTCCGGAAGGAGCGCGAGGAGGCTAAAAAAGCCGAAGCTGCTCCGGCGACGCCGCCAGCGGCGGGGTCGGAGGAGTCTCCTGCGGTCTCTTCTTCCCCTTCCGCCTCTTCCTCTTCTCCTGCTCCTGTTCCGGTGTCAGGTCCGGACGACGACATAGAGGTATGTTGTCGAGTTTGAACTGGCTGATGAGCCAAAAGGTCCGGACAAGGCCCCTGACGCGCATTCTACAGGCAAAGGCAGACGTGGCCTGCTTGAACCGCGAGAACGCGCCGTAACCGTGAACCAATCCTTTCAAAAACGGCAAGATTACATCGTTCTCGAACACTTCTCCGCCGCTCACCGGCGGAGCGTGCTCGTAGGCATAGGCGCCCTTGCCCACCTGCAGAAAAAGCATCCTGCTCTCCGGGTCAAATCCGACGACGATGATTGCCGGGGCGTCCTCTTCAGTCACCGCCGGGATCTCCAATCCCTGGACTAGGGCCAGTGCTTCGGCCAGGTCCTTTCCGTGCAGCTCCTCTTGGAGCTTGAGCCGGTCCAGCTCCCCCAGAACACCACGGTAGACGCATGTTACGCTCATTCCGTTTCTCCTTTTTCTACTCCTTGTCCTCGGAGAGATGGAAAAACGAAAAATCCGCCCCTCATATATACAAGTCTAGAAGCCATCTCAAAAATGCCCGAGCAGGATAGCCTTGCCCCCGAGTTGGACCATGGCGAGGAAGTTTTCGACATGGTGCTCATAGCGCACGACCAGATGCCGAAAGTTCTGCAGCCAGGCGAAAAGGCGCTCGATCTTCCAGCGACGCCCGTATTGGTGCAACGGCCTTCCATCCTGGGTATTCGACCGCTTTCGTCTGCACCGATGCGGCGCGATCATTTCCGTGCCCCATTCCTCCCGCAAGCGTTGGTCCAACCCATCGCTGTCGTATGCCTTCGACCTGCCCTCCCAAGACTTGGTCCAGTCTGTAAGTTAGGGGTCCGGGCCAATTTCCCCTCGTTCAAATTTCGTTTCTGCCACTCTCCGGCGTTAAAAATTGGGCAGCATCTCGCAGCCCCCCGACTTTTAACCCCGGGGGTTCAAATGCAACCGGTCACCCTTTCTCCCAAAGATGTCGAGTTAATTTATGGCATTAAAGAGCAGACACTTGCGAATTGGCGCGCGAAGGGACGAGGGCCGAAATACAGCAAGGTAGAAGGGAAAAAGATTCTCTATCGCTGTAAAGTGATTGAATGCTGGTTGGACGAGCACGAGCATCGGACCAGCGACTTGTAGCCCAACGTTCGGATACATACGACCTCGGCCTAACAGAGCGAAAATCCTCTGCGGTTGTTAAATTAATACGCGGCGAGGCTGCGCCCGGCCCGACTGGACCGAACCGATTGGGGCATGGGCTTCATTCGCTTTAGCCTGGAGATCGGCTGAAGGTTCAGGGCGCTCACGATTGTGGACTGGCAGAATGCCGCAGTCGCGGTCAGGAACGGACCATCGCAATGGTGGCCGAGGTCGTTCAAACCTCTTGGCGGCGTTTCATGGTGGACAAGGTTGTCGGTCATGTCACCAAGTTGGTTGAGCTAAAGGTACACCGCAAGCAGCTGTTCAAATCGCGTACCGTTATTAATTGATATCGCTCAAGGAATAAATTGGCAATCACCCGTGGGGGTTTCGTATTCCTGCCTGATAGTTACGGTGCATATTTCTATTTTCACGTACTAAGAATTGCGTTATGCATTGCCCACATATTATTCAAAGTGAGCTGATAAGCCGTGACCATCCCAACAGACATTTCCATCCTCATCCTTCATGAGCTTGAAATGACGGGACGTCCCCTTCGATTGCGGGAGCTGTCCACGGCCGTTCGACGTAAGGCAACCGCCCCGGACCACCTTGTGTTGCGCCAACTCCGGGAGCTTTTGCGGCAAGGCCGTGTCGACTATGTGAACAATGCCTGGAAGTCCGTGGTCGCAGAGCCACAACAAACTCTAACCATGCTGCCACACGTCTCCAGGCCTACCCATGAGCGCATCTGGACGGAGAAACCATGGCCTTTTGTCGAAGGAGAGGAAAGGGAACCGAAAGCGCCCCTGGACGGTAAGGGACGGTGGTACCTCTTCCGCAAGCTCCTCGGATACTACATCCATTGCGTACGCAACGAGGAAGGCGCGGACGCACACGCCTTTCTCAACCAGCACAACTCAACATTCCTCTTCCTGCGCCGGACCGGATTCTGGCAGCCTCGGCCGGGAGTCCGCTGGCAGGCCACCCTCCCCCTGGGACAACATTTATCAGACTTCACGACCCGGCTCCCCAGCGCCGAAGACGACACCCCCCTCGTTCTCGGATACCCGGTCAACGCCACCTTCAAAGAGGGTGTGGACGGCATCAACATTAGCGCCTTGCGCCCGGTGTTCTTCTTCCCTCTTCAGGCGGAAGTAGCGGCTCAGGGCCTGCGCCTAACCATTGAAGACCCGGTGCCGGAGGTAAACCTGGGCTGGCTAGAGTACGCTTTTTCCCGCAAGCCGGAGCGGCAACGCAATTTTCTCTCGGCCTGCGGATTCATGCGTGCCCGGATGGAGGAGGATGGCGTCCCCGGCCGTGAACGGGCCGAGGTGGCTCCGAGCCTGGACACCCTGGCCACAGCCCTGTCCTCGTTCCTGCCGTCCCGGATGCGCGAACAGCTCGATCTTGGCGACATACTGGACACCCCGCTGAAAGAGCCCTTTGAAAACGGCATTTACAACCGGGCAGTGGTCATGCTGGCCAAGCGCACCCGCTACAACAGGCGTCTGTTGCAGGAACTGTCCATCATCTCCAAGGCCCCGGACGAGGTGCTGGACGCCACCGCCCTCGCCCCGCTCTTCGCCGAGCAGCCGTCCCTGGCGACATCAACAAACGAAAGCGCAACCGGGGAAAATACACCTGTGGAAGGCGTGGCGGCGGATGTTTTCCCATTCAACGCTTCCCAGCGCCAAGCCGTGGCCTCGCTGCTCCTGCGCGACGTCTCCGTGATCACCGGTCCTCCGGGCACGGGCAAGAGTCAGGTGGTGGCCGGAACCGCAGCCAACGCTCGTTTCCGGGACCAGTCGGTACTCATCGCCAGCCGCAATCACAAGGCCATCGACGCGGTCGTCCATCGACTGATTGACCCATCGGGCCAGCCCATGGTGCTGCGGGCCAACTCCAAGGAAGACCCCAGCTTGCGGGTCACCTTCTCCACGGTCATCAAGGCCATGCTCACCGGCCAAGCGGACCAGGAAGCCCGGGAACGGGCGCAACAAGCGCTGGAGGATCTTTTCGCCCGGCTGGAGGAGCGTGGACGGGAGGCGGCCTCGGCAGCCGAGGTGCTTGGGCTTTCCACCGAAATGGGGCAGGTGGAGAACCGGCTAACCTATCTAAAAAATGAACTGCCCGACAGCCTGCCCCTGGAGTTGGATCAATCCTTCCCGTCCTTTCCGGCCTCCCTGGTCAGGGATGCGTCTAGGATCGTACAGGCAGGGGGGACCGTTTGGGCGGATTTCAGGTTCATCACTTTGTACTTGCGCTTACGAAACAGTCTCAAACGTTTCCCTGAAACCCCTGCTTTGCCCCTATGGCCCGGTCTGCAAGGCCGGACGCTCCTTTCCGACTCCATGGGAACCATCCTCAAGGCCGCCGAATATGCCGAACTGCGCACCAGAGTTGGCGAACTGGAAACCCGTGCGACACAACTGCCTCCACTTGAGGAAGTCACGGAACGGGTAGCCCGCATTGGCAGCCGCATGGAGGATATCCTGCAGGGCCTGCTCACTCTGGACCTAAAACGCCGTATAGGGCTTCGGGACGAGGAGGCCCGTTCCAGGCTGGCTGGCCTGCGCGCGGCCCTGAACAGCATCCAGACCGGACTTTCGGATGGGCGCCTGGACCGCCAGGCCGCCCGGGAGATAGTAAGCCTTGGTCGCGAGGTGCTCCACGCCTTTCCGGTCTGGGCCGTGACGAGCCTTTCCGTTGGATCGCGCATCCCCTTTTGCCCGGGGCTTTTTGACTTGGCCCTAGTGGACGAGGCCAGCCAATCCGACATACCCTCCGCCATCCCCATCCTCTTCCGCGCTCAACGGGTGGGCGTCATCGGCGACCCTCTCCAGCTCACCCATACCAGCCGCCTCAGCCCAGCCAAGGACACCCTCATGCGACGCAACCTCGGCCTGGAACGCTTGGAGGACCAGCGCTTCGCCTACACCGAGGGCTCCTTGTACGACCTGTGCGCCGGGGCACGCAGGGTGAAGCCCATCTTTCTGGACACCACCTATCGCAGCACCGAGGACATCGCAGGATACTCCAGCCAGCTTTTCTACAACGGCGGCCTGCGGGTGGGGACCGACTCCGGACGGCTCAATCCGCCCCGGGGAATGCGGCCGGGCATCCACTGGACTGAGCTTGGCGGCGAGGTCAAGAGCGCGGGCGGCAGCGGCTGCCACTGCCCTGCCGAGGTTGAGGAAATCGTGCGCCAGGTGGGCAAGCTTCTTGGGGACGGACAATTCCGAGGCAGCCTGGGCATCGTCACCCCCTTTCGCCAGCAGGCCAACCGCATCCAGGACGCCCTCGCCGAGTCGGACCTCGACTACCAGCGGCTGCATGGGGCCCAGGTGCACGTGGATACGGCCCACGGTTTCCAGGGGGACGAGCGGGACGTGATCTTCTTCAGCCTATGCGCCGGTCCGGATATGCCACGCGGCTCACGCCATTTCCTGCAGGAGACGGGAAACCTCTTCAACGTGGCCGTGAGTCGGGCACGTGCTGTCCTGCACGTGGTGGGCAACCGCGACTGGGCCACCCACTGCGGCATCCCCCACGTGGAGCGCCTAGCCCGCCCCGAGGATTGCCGCCCCGCGCCTCCACCGAAAACCCCATGGCACCCCCACGAGTCTCCCTATGAGGAAATGCTGTTCAAGGCACTGGTGGAGTCGGGCCTGGAGCCCAAGCCTCAGTATCCCGTGCGCTACCGGCGGCTGGACATGGCCCTGGTCCGGACGGACGGAAATGGCTTGAAACTGGACATCGAGGTGGACGGCGACTGCCACCGCAATGCCGATGGTACCCGCAAGTTGGATGACATGTGGCGTGACATCGAACTGCAAACCATGGGCTGGAAGGTGGCCCGGTTCTGGACGTATCAGCTGCGCGAAGACCTCCCCGGCAGCGTAGCAAAAATTAAAAAGAGTTGGGAGCAGGCATGAGCGACATGACCCCGACCCCCGAAGCCTCGGTCGAGCCTGAAAAGGCGTCCCCGTCTCTAAAACCCGCTGCCTTGGACAAGGCGTTTCCGCCCGTTTGGCTCATGGCGGTGCTGATCTTTCTCACCTCACTGCTTCTTCTGGCTATGGGCTGGAAGATCATGGGGCTGGAGGAGGAGCGCACGGCTCTGGCCGTGGCCACGGAAGCAATACGCAAGGACCGGGAGATTCTGGAGGGCGACATCGCCAGGCACGCCCAGATCCTCAAGGAGCTCCCAATGCTGAAAGACAGCCATGCCAACCTGTCTAGGGAGGTCAAGGCCCTTGGGATGGAGAAAGAGGCCCTTGAGATCCGGCTGAAAACGGCTTCTGAAGAGATGAGTGATGCCCAGGCCCGGCGGGACACAGCGCAGAAAGAAATGCGGGATGCCCAGGAGCTCAAGGAGACTGCCCTAAAGGAGCAAAAAAAGCTGACGGACATAGCCGACGGGTTGAAAAATACCATCGCGGGTCAATCCAGCAAGGAGGAAGCGCTCAAAGAGCGGGTGGGCAACTATGAAAAGCGGCAGACGGAGCTAAAACGCAGCGTTGACGGGCTGGAGGGGCAATGGAACGATTTGAGGACCAAGGTCGCCGAGTTGGAAAGTCTCTTAAACGGCAAGACACAGGCCTTGCAGCAACTCCAGCAAGACGAGAAAGCCTATAAAAATTTATCCGATAATTTCCAGGAGGTCCTCGAGAAGTTGAGGGTAGCCGGAGAACGCACTGCCCAGACCGTGGGGAACCTGAAAGACGAGGCCGACAAACTCACGGCTTCGGCGGGCAGGGCTGACGAGCAGTCCCGCAAACTGGCCGAGGTTACCGGCAATATAAAACTACAGGGGACTGCCCTGGGCCAAGAGATGGACGCCCTCAAGGCTACCGTGAAGGGGGTAGACAGCCAGGCGAAGTCTCTGGAGGATGCTTCCAAAAAGTTTTCCTCCACCGTCGAACAGGCCAAGGGGGCTGTGGCGGGCATGGAGCAGGAGAAAACACATCTGCAGAATGCGGCATCGGGGCTGGACAGCAGCATCGCCACCCTGACCGCACAGACCAACAGGCTGCCGGGCCTGACGGACAAGGCCGTGTCCGGGGTCTCAAGTCTGGAGGGCACGGCCAAGAATCTCAATGAGGAATACCAGGCCCTGCGAAAGTTCGACCAAAACTTTTCAATTCAGGTGACCCAGCTGGGGCAGAGTCTAGGGCAGGCGCTCCGGGATGCCCAAGCTTTGGCCGGCAAAGCTCCTGCCGTGGAATCCGCGACAACAGCCACACTCAACCTCAAGAAATCCATGGATGCCAAGGCGGACCGCCTGGACGCCCTGCTCAACGACCTGGCAACCCTCAAGCAGCGCCTGGATTCCCTGGCCCGCAGCCTGGAGAGCCGGGCCGCCATGCCGTCCCCAACAGCACCCAGCCAATCGCAATAGCCCGGAGACCGCACCATGCAAAGTATAACCACCTTTTTCCCCGCCACGCTCTGGCTTCTGGCCGCAGCCCTGACCGTGACCGTGCTCCTGGTCTTCTTCTTTATGCACGTCTACTGGCGAAGAAGACAGCACGCCTTCCTGCGGGATGGAAGCGAAGCCGCCGATCTGGCCGCGCAGAAGCAGCAAGACGAAGCAGACGTCAAGGCCCTGCGGGAGTGGATGTATCGGCAAAAGGACGAACTCTTGAGCATGACCTCCGATAGAGAGGCGCAGGAGCGGGCCAGGGCCGAACTGACCGACCTGGAGCAACGCTGCCTAGCAAAGGATCAGGAGAATGAAGCCCTGCGCAGGGAGGTGGGCGAACTGGAGAGCCAAAAGCATAATGCTTCCCAGAAGCTGGAGCAGCTGAAGAGGGACATTGGTACTATTGAGGACAACAAAGCCGAAGCACAGGCCTTGAAACGTGAGATCGAGGAGATGGAGACGCGGCTTGAGAAATCGCGCGAAGTCATGGCAAAATTGCCGGAAGCTGAACTTCGTTTGCAGGCATTGAACCGGGAGAAATCCGCGCTTGAAGAGCGTATCGGCAAACTGCAAGAGGATTCCCGCAAGCTCCAGAATGTAGAAAATGAACTGGAAGAGCTGAGAGAAGGTCGTAAAGAAAAGGCCCAACTTACTGTCCTCATCGATTCGCTTCGCTCCGAGCAAAGCGCGCTGGAAAGGGATATCCATACGCTTGAGGACACGACGGAGAAGCTGGATAACCATTTGGCAGAGTTGAGGGGTACCGTAGCCCGTGAGGCGGAAGCCGCTACAAAAAACAAGAAGGCTGCGAATGACGCCCGGAAATTGCTTGAGGATGCCGTCAGCCGCAGAGAGGATGCCGAGGCGTCGATCCGTTCGCTGGAGGCCCGAAAGGCCGTGCTGGAAGACCGTATTGGTGAACTTTCCGGGCAAGGAACCGCTGAGCCCACCCAGGAAGCTGGCATACGCTACGCCGACCTCTTAAAGCGCCAAGCGGACTGCCTCCGCCAGGATGAATTCGCGCCGCAGCCCCGTAATGTGGACGAAAACACAGCGCTCGAGCAGTTCAAGGACGACCTGCGGCAGCGCAACCTCCACTTCCCGTCCCGCATCATCGACGCCTTCCACACGTCCCTCAAGTGCCAAAGCATCAATCCCCTGACGGTGCTGGCCGGCGTCTCGGGCACGGGCAAGACACTTTTGCCCATGAAATACGCTGAGCTCATGGGCCTGCATTCCCTGGTCCTGCCGGTGCAGCCTCGCTGGGATTCGCCCCAGGATCTCTTCGGTTTCTACAACTACCTGGAGAAAGAGTACAAAGCCACAGAGCTTTCCCGCGCCCTGGTGCGCATGGACCCCTACCACTAGGTCACGTCCGTCAACGTGGTGTAAATTCTGCTGGCCATGAGGTGGCAATCGGTCACGCTGCCCGGGGTGTAATTTCGAGCAGTTCGGCGTTGAGTTGCGGGGTGTTGATTTCGGCCATG
>Ga0068711_1000810_pt1 | contig 22010 bp, 25 predicted proteins | sample MTBAKMMethaMetaG_FD_62224 | JGI IMG/M metagenome (GOLD analysis project Ga0068711, IMG submission 62224) | Enrichment culture microbial communities from Arthur Kill intertidal strait, New Jersey, USA, that are MTBE-degrading - MTBE-AKM (Arthur... | ecosystem: Environmental > Aquatic > Marine >...
GAAAAAGGCACTCAATCATACGATTGCCCGGTATTTATATCTTGAAGCGGCCGGCACCGCACGGTGCCGTTTTACCCCTCCTGCTTCCGGCCCGCGACGTACTCCTCCAGCGTGACGACCCGGGCGTACATGCCGTTCAGCGCCGCCATGAAGGCGGCGTGGACCGATGCGGCCGGGACGGTCCTGCCGGAAAAGACGAGGTCCCGCGTGGCGCAGGCGTCCTCGACGACCGTGCAGGCGAACCCGGCCTCGCGGGCCGCCCGCGTCGTGGCGTCGATGCACATGTGGCTCATCGCCCCGCAGATCACGCAGTCGGTCACTCCCATCTCCCCGAGTGCGGCGAGCAGACCGGTCTGGAAGAAGCTGTTCGGGAAGTGCTTCTCGATCACCGCCTCGCCCGGTTCGGGCGCAACGCGGTCGCGGATCTCGGAGCCGCGCGTTCCCGGCAGGAAAAAGCCGGCGCCTTCCCGCATCGAGATGTGGCGGATGAAAACGACGGGCTTTTTCTCCTGCCTGAAGATTTCGAGAAGAGCGGCTGCGGCGTCGGCCGCCTGTTCCATGCCGACGCACTCCATCGCGCCGCCGGGAAAATAGTCGTTCTGGATGTCGATGAGGAGAAGGGCCTCTTTCATGGGTAAGAGTGATCTCTCCGGCCGGAAAAATATGGCGCCCCGTTCCTTCCGGGCCGGTGCGGCCCCGCCCGCAATCGCCGCGGGAGACGGCGGTGGAATTCCAGCGAATATAAATAAGGCCCGGAAAAAATACTGACGAGAAGATGTTTGAGTACCTGGACAGATTCGAAAAATGGATCTACATGATCCTCACCGTTCTCCTCGCGGTCGTCATCGCGTTTTCCGTCTATGAATTGGCGCTTATCGTCGGCTACGGGATCATCGACGATCAGACGTTCAGGCTCGAAAACCACGAACTTCTCAGCGTTTTCGGGGCGTTTCTCCTCGTTCTCATCGGCATAGAACTTCTCGACACCATGAGGGCGTATATCGAGAAGCACGAGGTCCACGTCGAGGTGATCATGCTCGTCGCCATCATCGCCATCGCCCGGAAGGTCATCCTCCTCGACTCTTCGGAGACAGGCGATCTCCCCCTGATCGGCATGGCCGTCCTGCTGATGGCGCTCGCCGCCGGTTATTATATCGTCGTCAAGACGCGGCGGCTCCAGAACGGGGAGTGAAGCGTCCGGGTGCCGGGCGGTGTTTCGGGAGCCCCCCGGCCGTTAAGACGCTACTGCCCGGCGGCGCTCTCCGGAGAACCCGCGTCTTCGGAAAAGAGCTCCTTTCCTTTTTCCGTGTATGCGATCACGCCCAGCTGCCTGAGGAAATCCAGGTCGCTATCGACCTCCCATCCCTCTGCAAGTTTGCCGTTCGCGATTCGCCAGATGAACACCATCTGCATTGCCACCCTGTTGCCGGTGGGGGGCAGCGTGACGCCGAAGAGGTGCCATGTGCCCGTATGTGTCCCGGTGGCGTTCACGCGGACCCATACCCTGTCCCCCTCGGCGATCATATCCTCGATCTTCTCGTGCCAGTCGGGGAACCCTTCGAAGGCGAGCTGAAAGAGGTGCCTGAAATGCTCCAGACCCCGCTGCCGGTGGGTGTGGTCGATATAATCCGGCGCCACCAGTTCATCGAACAGGTCCAGGTTTCGCGCATTATAGGCGTCGATAAACCTCCGGACAAGCGCCTTATTCTCTTCAGACGACATGGGACATCACCCCTCCTTGATGATTCACCCTATTTAAATGGTGCCGGTTTCCCCGGATGAGGAAACATTCCGAGAGGCGGTCGGCCTCCCGCAGGAGACGAAGTACACCAGCGCCGCAACGACCACCACGACCGTAAGGGAGAGGTACATTCCGCCGTATCCGATAAACGGGATGAGAAGACCCAGGAGGACCGGCCCGACGCCGAGACCCGCATCGGCCATGATGAAGTATGTGGCGATTGCAAGAGCCCCCCGTTCTCCCGGAGATTCTTTGACGGCAACGGCCTGACCCAGGGCCAGCATCACGCCGTATCCCGCGGCCAGAACCGCCGCCGCGTAGAACATGACATTCCCGGCGGCGAGCCCCAGCAGGACCAGGGAAACGAAGAACGCGACGAATGCGGGATAGAAGACGGCGTTGTATCCCCTCCTGTCGAAGAGGTTTCCGACGTACGGTCGTGTCACGATCACCGTCACCACGTAGATGAGGAAGAAGAGGCTCATGCATTCCGGGCACCCGAGTTCGATGGCGTACGGCTCCAGGAACGAAACGATGCCGGCATAGCAGACGGCGAGGAGAAAAATCGATACCGAGACGGGTACCGCGTGTTTTTCGAAGAAATCCGTCGGTTTCCAGCTCTTCTTCAAGCGATCGATCTCCTCTTTTCCGATCTTCGCCTCCGGGAATGTGATGAAGACGGCGAGGAGCAGCATGACGCATGCGGTAATCGCGTTGAAGGAGAATACCGCGGTGTAATCGAAATGCTGCGTGATGAACGTGCCGACCAGCGGACCGGCGGCGGTGGCTATCGAGACGGCCAGGGTGAAGTAGCCGGTTCCCGCACCTTTCCTCGACATCGGAATGATGTCCATTGCGAGGGTGGCGATGGCGGTTCCCAGCAGCCCGTAGATCACGCCGTGAACGAAACGTACCGCATACAGCCCGGCATCGCCGGTGAAGAGCAGGTAGCCGGAGGAAACGATCAGGTTGAGGATGAGAGCGGTAAAAAAGAATTTTTTCCTCCCGATGACCTCGAAATATTTTCCCGAAAAGAGCCTGCCGGCCAGGCCGCCGATCACGAAGACCCCGACTGCGAAGCCGGCCTCGCCCGGCGTCATGGCATAGGTGTCCATGGCATACCTGGCGAGCGTGGTCATGAAGATGAAAAACGTGATGAAGAGGAAGAAATTTTCAAGAGTTATGAATATGAAGTCCTTTGTCCAGAGCCTATCCCGGGAAACCATAATCGAATTTCGGCAGATCGGCGTAAATAGGTATTTTTCTCAGGCCGTGCGGTCTTATTAATAGGTATATATACTGGATGACGGGTCTCCGTCCTGCGTAGCGCAGGGTTTTGTTGGAGGGGGGAGGGTACGCGTTTTTGTGTATGTGCACATTGGAGAATCCGGTAAAATGTTGTAAAATGTGTAAAAAATGAATTTTGGTGAGAATTATGCACTGCAATAAAATACAATGATGTCGACTGCAGCTCCCCGCTCATCGGCATAGAATTTCTTGACACCAAGTGGTGAATGTGAAGCATGCCAGAGACGGTGGGTTCACTCTCAGCCTTCTGATCAGCGGCTCGTCTACACAATGCTTGAACAATTATCTCACAGTCCAGCATTCATTTCGAAATGTTTATCGGTCTGCTACTTAAGTTCACTATATGCCAACCAAGGTGCACAAAGTCTTCGTTAGTTACCATCATGATAATGATCAGGAATATCGCGACAAGTTTGAAGATATTTTAAAAAATAATGGTATCTCTGTGATAAAATCCGTCCAGATAGGAGACATAGATCCTTATTTGAAAACGGAAACGATCAGACAGAAAATCAGAGACGATTACCTCAGAGATTCTACTGTTACGGTTGTGTTAATCGGTACAGAAACATGGAAGAGAAAGCACGTTGACTGGGAAATCGGATCGAGCATCCGGAAGACAGAATATAATCCACGCTCGGGGCTGTTGGGGATACTACTTCCAACGCATCCATCTTGCTATAAAGATACATATAATCGATGTCTTATTCCTCCTCGCCTTTATTATAACGCGAAATGTGGTTATGCAAAAATATACAACTGGAGCACAAATCCAATATCACTCCAAAACTGGATTCATGACGCATTTGAACAGCGAACAGAGGGGACCCCAGATAATTCATACCCCTCATTTGGGAAAAACCATAGTGGGGATGGATGGTGCTGACTTCAGACTCGAGTCCAATGCAGATAGTATATGTCTACGTTGAGGGATCTGCTTTGAATATCCAAGCAGATCTCATAATATTGGTTTTGCTGTTACTTGCAGGTGTGATTATCTATGGAATAATTCACTGGTATTCGATTAAGCATCCTATGTCACACGGAAGGGCAGAAATCTCCCAATTGTCGCTCGATATAGGTGGATCAACGCTCACTTATAATATTGAAAGAAATTACCAGAATCTTGAGATCGCTCATCGTATATATGTGGAACTGATAACACGGAAGGCATCTATCCCCTTTGATGAAGAACATGATGTAATCGTCGAGATATACGATTCGTGGTATACTCTTTTTGGAATCATTCGAGACGAAATCAAAGAAATTTCAGGAGAGACTCTTTATCACGAAGGAGAATCTGATGAACTCGTAAGAATGGCTTCAGACATTCTCAATAAAGGGTTGCGTCCACACCTGACGAAATATCAGGCAAGATTCCGCAAATGGTATAGGGAAGAGTGGAAGAAAAGTGACGGGAAATCTCCTCAAGAGATTCAACAAATGTATCCTGATTATGAACGCCTCGTTTCAGACCTGAAAAATGTGAACACATACCTCATAGAATATAAGGATCAATTGAAAACATTCATAGGAAATTCCCGAAAGAATAACGTGGCAAACAACGAAAAATAATCTCCTATGCGGCAAATAGAATCTTAAATGCCATCTTATAAAATTCAAAGGAAGAGCAGATCTATTTTGCTAACATGTACGGGTCCCTTACATGTCAGCGGGTGATTTTATATCATAATCCGGAGGTGTTACAATGAGACATCTGCAGTACCGTATCCTTCTCCGAAGAGAACTTGAAGGAGAGTACGCTGTTACCGGGTTGCCTTTTTGAAGAAAAAAGGAATTTGTGCTGAACTAGGTGAGAGGGGGCCATCACTTCTTCTACCACTTGGTGATGAAGCGTCGGATCGTCTTCTCGGTGCACGGGCTGCCCCCCTAACCGACACACACCTAATGATCCTCGAGCAGGTCGAGATTGAGTGGGAGGAGGTTGAAGATCTTTTGTGAGATATCTACTATCTAGATTGATAATATTTTATGTCCTATTCAATTTATATTGGACGAAGAACTGGTACATCGATAATAAGTAGAGCAACCATAAATAAATTATTGGCCCGTAATCGAACGTATAAATTCTAGTTGACAGCAGTGACGGCCATGTAATTTGAGGAAACTATTTAATTTGGAACAAAAAATTATCTAATATGGATTTGGCTCTGGTAATATCAATATCAAAGGTGAGACGATAACATGGAAAGCTGTCGGAGCCTAATCAAAAAAAATATCGCATCTTCCTGTTTTTTCCGGTCCTCTGTTGAACCCCCTTATAGAAAAGCATTGATCCGAATCACAGACATTTGCAATGCCCGTTGTGTCCACTGTTTTACCTCTGCGGATCATCGAGGCGAAACAATGACATTAGAAGATTTTCGAGATTTTGTCTTACCTCGGTTAAAGCAGTGTCGTGTTTCACGTGTTACACTCACAGGAGGTGAACCGTTTCTGCATCCAAATATAATTGATATCGTTAAACTGTTGAGTGATGCAGACATTAGCGTAGGAATTTGTACCAATGCTACCGTGATTACAACAGATCAAATCCAGGCCCTATCTCACGAACGCAACGTACACATTAACGTGAGCCTTCATGGTTTTTCGTCAGAATCACATGACAAATTTATGGGGAAAAAAGGTGCTTTCGATAAGTGTATCAGTACAATCAAACAACTAAGTGAATATGGCTTATTACAAGGATTCCTAGTTACACCCAATACTTTTGCCAATGTCAAAGAGTACGAAGAACTATGTGAATTTGCAATTCAGAATAATGCTCAGTTTGTTCTCATGAATCCAGTCTCGCCAATGGGGCGCGGAGTCATTGGGGTTGCAAATTACGCCACATCCGACGATACGTTAAGATCAATTCAGCGTTCAACACTTAAGTACACTGACAAAATTGAGATTATCTACATCCGATTTCCAAACAATGAGTTGCCATTGGGATCTTGCGAAGCTGGAAACATCATCTATGTGTTTGTAAATGGAAACGTCGCTGTATGTGCCTACCTGGTTTTTGCAGCGAATACGCCAAACAGTCAGTATGACCCCACAGAGTTCATCGTAGGGAATATTATTAAGGACGCAGATTTCCCCCAAAAAATGGACTCATATAGATTTCAGCATAGATATGCGTTCGGAAATAATGATCTGTGCAAAAAATGTACTAAGAATATTTTCTGCGGAAAAGGGTGCCCAAGTGCTGTCATTTACTCAGGAAAGGCAATTGGAGACATCGATTCTGAAGTTTGTCCAGAAATTGGGAAGGAAATCAAAATATGAATGCTTTTAAGGGACTATTTATCACGCTTGATGGCCCGAATGGAGTCGGAAAATCAACGATTATGGGCAATCTCTGCGAAAAATTGACTTCGCGGGGATTTGACGTTCGTAAAACCAAAGAGCCAACAGACTCTTCGATAGGCCAGTTCTTGCGACAATCCGAAGAAGACTACCGTGGCAATACTCTAGCATGCATTGCGGCTGCGGATAGATACTATCATATCGAACATGAGATTATTCCTGCATTACATGAAGAAAAAATTGTGTTGTCTGATCGATATGTCGAGTCATCACTTGTACTACAATGGATTGACAACGTTGATGTAGACTTCATATGGACAATAAACAAGAATGTTATTATTCCTGATTTGAGTGTGATTCTTTTAGCTTCACCAGATGCACTGAACCAACGATTGAATTTGCGCAGTGAACGTAGTTTTTTTGAGCGAAAAGAAAATGCACGTCAGCAGGAATTAGACTATTATCGTCATGCGGCGAAATTTCTTGAAAAACAAGGGTTCAATATTTATGTCCTCGATAACGAATCTACCTCAATTGAGGAGAATTCCGAAAAAATTGTTATGCGGATTGTCGATTTATATAACCGGTCTAGGATGAATTAACATGAAAAAAATCGCCGTCGATATGACCTTAGATGCCTTCTCGGCAGGTCCAAAATCAAAAAGCCACTCTGAAGAGGATAATGGAAAAAAAATATCGAGTATTTCGTCAATCTGCTGGAACATTGGGAATCCTTCGATAGATCGAGCAAGGAAACAGGCAGCATGGTTGGCCGCCCAACATTTCGATTTATTGCTACTGACGGAGTGCAAAAATAGTGAAGGTTGCTTTTATATCGAGAAATATTTCCAAAATATTGGATATAATGTGGTTTTTCCCAAACCCGAAGGTAAAGAATATGGCGTAATGGTAGTCAGTAAATTAAAACCAGAAACTAGTGATTTTTCTAAACTTATGATATTCCTTAGTGCCCGGGTTGTATCCGTTAAGATACCATTGTCGGACAAACAGATTGAAGTTATTGTCACATATGTGCCATCGCGTGATGCCAGCGCTGAAAAGAAAGAACGGAAAAAGACATTCTTGAAAAATTTGCTGTCATGCTTTGAGAGTAATCAAACTAGCAATAATCGCATATTCTGCGGTGATTTTAATATTCTGGAATCGGATCACGATCCATATTACCCCTTCTTTGAAAAATGGGAATATGAATTTTATTCCAGCCTTCCTAACTTCCACTTGAAGGATGTTTATCGGCATCTCAACCCAACGAAAAGAGAATATAGTTGGGTTGGAAGGACAGGTGATGGATATAGATATGATCATTTTTTCGCCTCGGAAAATCTCATCCCAAACATTACAGAGTGCAAATACGTTCACGAACCACGAGAAAAGAGGTTGAGTGATCATTCTGGCCTTGTTTGCAGGATGGAATTGTAATAGTTCGACTGCTGTGCCGCACAATTTTGTCCCAGCAGACCTTCCCACAGTAAGCAATAGCAGTTGCATGGGAGGCCATCATTGAACTCTATAACCGAATGTCTCCTGCAAAAAGGTGAGGAGACTCTAACTGAGAAAGTGCTGCTCGAATATACACTCACCGTTGAAGTCTGGGGGTGAACGTCCTGATACTCAGGGCCTAAGAAGGTATTACTATCATTAGAGAAGAAGGGATTCGTGCTGGGCTATGTGAATGGGAGGTCGCCCCCTTTTTTATCACCCGGAGTCAAAGCGTCGGGTTGTTGTCCTGGCGTACGGGCAGGACCATGACCTTTGAGTTCTACTATCAGTTTTTCCCACCCTTCGTATAATGATTCGGTATATTTTCAAAACTGCTTATAAATACTGGAGTCAGTCATTAACTCTGTCGTGGATGCTGGCCAGAACGTGGCTGTTAAACCCTCATCTAAACGATCCAAGATTTTGGAACTAACTTTTTATCTCCATCCCACCAATTTTCAATGATTAATTCCTGATACCAATCCTGTTGAATATCGGCGTGTTCAAGTATAATTACCTGGAATCCTGCGTTTTCGACCATCTCCACAATAAGTTTGAACATACGGATTACTGGCTCCCTATCACTATTTTGTTTAACCGCTTGATCAGGTGTTTCTCGTGGAAAATACCCTTGTGTTGGTTGGTCAAAAAAGATGAAACGCGGCACAGGGAGTGCTTTTTTGGAAAACCAACGATGAAGCGCGAGATATGTAATGACGTGAAGAGATACCCAGGTTTCTCCGCTCCCCATCCGTTTTAATGGCCAAGGACCGTATTCAGTATCTGCAACTACTGTCAACTTTTTAGGATCTAGACGTATAGGACATTCCGAATATTCAAGGGCAAGGGTTCGAGACATTGCCGTGATATCCTGAGATATAATCGAAATGATAGACGCAAGATGATCTCGTAAGGTTTCAGTATCAAGCAAATCTTCAAGGGCTTGGATCTGCCTTTTCAATTCTCCTGCTTTCTTATTTTCCGACGCTACGTCTTCGGTATCTAACAAGGTATCAAGATAGAACCCAATTCTCCCTTTTACATGTGCCTGTTTTACATTAGTATCATTAATGTCCTCTATCTCTTGGCTGACCCGTTGTACTGCTCGGATTTGGGAATTGATGCCTCTGAGTTCTGACGTTATATCCTCCAGTCTAACTTCGGCCACTGTGATCATCTTCTCAAGATGGGGCAGATCATTTGAGACTCCTTCCAGTCGTGTGGAGATATTTTGTAAATTAGACTGAATAGCATCCGCATCGGGTACAGGATTTTCAAGCGCAGAAGAGCAGAGTGGACAGATATTTCGATTACTTCCTTCGACTACAGGTATGAGTCCAATGCTACTGAGTCTGGCACGATGTTCAGTGGCCTCATGAGCAAAACCATTACCACTAGACTTCAGTGCTCTTAGTGCAGCGATTTCATCGGATCTTAATATAGATTCATTACGGAGTTCCTTTTGCCTACCTAAAAGGTGATTCAGTTCTAACCCATATTCCGCTTCCGGGATGGCATGCTCGTTTTGGCTGTTAGTTGCAGTGGATAACGTTTCTTTTACCTCAGACCACGATTGAGGCATTGTTTGATTGCCCGGAAGAAGACCTACGGATATGGCTTCAGCAATAAGGGCGTTAGCTCGTTCGAATGAATCTGTTGTTAGAAGGTCTTTCTCTGCGATTTGTCGTTCCAAACGGCGTAGATCACGCTTGCGTTGATTAAGTTCCTCTTTGTGCAAAACATAGTCCTTGTCGACAACTCCAAGGAAAAACGGCATGTAATCCTTAATGCTTTGGGGTAAATATTGCTCCCCTTGGCGATGGAACAAAATGTCTTGACTATCCACTTCAGTTTGCTGTTGGAAGCAATAAATAAGCGATTTGCCGATATCTGCCTTCCCTGGATGCCTTGTCTGACCTTCAGCAGGCTCAAATGCATATTCTGCTATGCCTGTAAATTCTGTGAGTAAGGTGACTAACCCTTCCCGGTTGATATTCTGTGAAATAAACTCCTGCGAGGGAACTTCTAAATTGTGCCCTTTCTCAATATAAATGTCTTCAGATGATGATTTACCGGGATCTGGATTTCGCCGTGCAATAAAGAGTTCATCTTCCTCTCGTACGATGAGAATTCCATACCACGCAATCTTGTCGAGGATCTCCCTTTTTATTGGGATGTCACTCTTTCTCGCTCCAAGGCAATATTTCACGATATGGATCAAGGATGACTTACCAGTGCGCGATGCTCCAGTGATGATATTTACGGAGTTTGTTTTAAGGGTTACAACTCTGACCTGTCCTTTTCTTCCATAGAGGACAATTTTTTTTATCTGGAAACTCATGGTTTCACCCCCAATAGGGACATTGCTGTTTCGATCTTACCTGCCTGAGCAAACCAGCGGCCACAGAAGTATGCTTTCTTGAAGCACTCCACCACTTCAACTGTAACTAGGTCGCTTTCTTTAGATGGGATCTTGATATTCGGGTTTTCAAGCTGAAAAGAACAATCACTTGTGCTTTTGAGGAGTTTATTTGAGATAGAGAAAATCAAAGCCTCTTTCACATAAGGTACGATTGAGTGAGTCCTCTGGGCATAGCCAACCTTAGCTTGTGTACCTTGGAGCTGAGTTATCCACGTAGAGAATGCTGTCCGTACTGTACGGGGTAGATCTTCACGAGTCTTCTTGTGCAGAACAAGTGGTGTAACAAGGAATGGAAGAACATACGGCGCATTTTTACCAGCTGTTTCGCAATAACCCTTCACACATTGATAGCAAATGATTGACATAAATGCAGGGTTTAGAAGATTTGCCTCTTCAAAACTGCGTTTATCCCAAGGTCTCATTTAATAGCCTCCTTGGTTCGAAGAATGGTTTTCAATCGATCAGGATACTCGGGATGCCAGCCAACATCTAATTTATCTGATAATATATGGTATGACCCGCGAGTTATGAACTCTTCTTGGCATCGTTGACGAATAGGATAATTAGCACTCTGCTCTACCCAATGGTAAATTTTTCGGGCTGCTTTTACTTTCTCCTTCTCGACCGCACCATCCCCGAGATCCTCCCGCATCTCATCGAATCGAACTCTCCACTCCTCAATTAACTTTCTTTCGTAGTCCTCAATATCTCCGAGAAGGATCAGATCTTCACGCACCCATCGCGATCTTTGTTCAAAAGCGCGATAGTAGTTATTTACTGCATAGGATATGCGGTTTAAACTAACATCAATCAAAGTGAGTTGGTGGACAAACATCTGGTTCTGATATAACTCATGATTTACAGTAGCCGTCTTAAGCTCGTCATAGATGGGGAGAGCATCGCTCTTAAATTGCTCACGCAGCTCATTTATGTGAGAATCCACTTCTTCACATAATATCGGCAGATGTTGATTGGCATTTAAACTTTTCAAAATGCGTTGAAACCACCAACCCTCAAGATAGTTTTGAAATAGCTCTATCTTTGAACGTTGACACGCATAATGAAGTTCTTCCTGCAATTTTCGGTCGATATCGTCACACTGGGGACAGTTATCATAGATGAAAATCGATTCAAGCAATTGGTGCCTCAAGTCGTCAGGCATTGAAAGAAAGCTGGAATATGCCTCTTTGTTGGCTTTATCCGTTGATTGTTGGGCTGTTTGAATGAGAAGTCTTTCAGCATCGATGACGTCCCGCGCTATCGGTCGCAGATAGTAGGCTGCAGACCTATCAGGAGCTTCTGCTGTTGTCATCATACAGTAGATGGCTCCAGGAGGCGAAACACCGCTTTGATAAAGATCTACCCATATTCGGATGGTTTTCCACAGGTCGGCACTTGCGTTCGTAAGGTGAGCTTTGCGTTTTATTTTATGTTTTACCTGAAGAATATCCTTAGGCGCTCCATGTTCTTCAAAGACTACATCGTCCAATGTCTCAATAGATACCATAAAACGGGGGTTGGTTTTCAAACGTCGTAGAGTTTCAAGAAGAGCAAGGCGACACTGATACAAGTAACCTATTAGAGAAGGCCCTGCCCCATATTTTGAAATCGAGTTATCCATACACCCTTTCCCTGTCTCTGTCTGCTTAAGGTATTAAGAACAATGACCTTTAATTCTCGATGAGTATTCTAAGAATACTTTACATCAATTAGATTCAATAATAAACTTACATATATCATTTTCCATTTTAATTCAGACTTTCATGACACTTATGGTATAATTTCACTGTGATATTTCATAGATTCTCACTTATTTTACTATTCAAAGGTTTAAACATGGTAACGCTCAAGCTGACCTATCTGCCATAGGTTGAGTCAGACTTCTGATACTCGCTGATACCACTGTTTTCCCCGTATTCCATTGTTCTCGATTGAGAGCAAAAGTAAGAGGAGGATGGAATTACCAAATAGCCAAGTGGAAGAAGATTCAGCGAAAATTCTAGGATGAATGAATAATTCCGTGCCATCTCCTTTTTCCCAAGAGGGATTTTAGGGAAATCACCCCGGAAATTGGGTATCCAACGGAGAAGATATCTGATTATCTCCGAGAAGATGTATATTCTGCCGAAATACTCTCTCTTTTTTGTGAAGATAGAGGTTAAAACTATCAGAGGGATCAGGATAACAATCGTGAGTCGAGCCTGTGGTCTCTTGCATTCCTAAACATGGTGAAATATCAAAAGCCTTCTTTTCTGTTCAGATTTTAATTTGCATGATAGAACCTTCCATTTTTATCGTCTATTACAATACTTTCGGTTAATTTTGTATTCTCAACATTATCAGAACGTGAAGGTTACATCTGAATCAGGGAAAGAGTAATGTATTGAGAACTCTCCCCTCTTACCATTTCCTCAAACCGGGACAACCCCCCCAACAAATCCCCTCTCTTGAAAAACCCTCAAAAAAAGTTTCAGGCCGCCCTCGCATCGGCAGCCTCCCCCTCTTCGGCCCGGCTCTCCCCGCCGATCCTGACAACCGAGAGCGCCGCCGGCATGATGACGATCGCCCCGATCAGCGAGAACCCGACGGCGATGACCGTCGTGATCCCGAAGTTGCTGATGATCTGGAAATCCGAGAGGATCATCGCCGAGAACCCGCACGCCGTCACGAGTCCCGAGACCGTGATCGCGGTCCCGACCTTCTGGACGCCGTCCCTCACCGCCATGAAATGGTCGCCGGTCCGCTCGTACTCCTCCGAATAGCGCTCCATCATCAGGATCGTATACTCCGCCGCCACCCCGATCGTCATCGAACCCAGGCACGCCGTCATCGGGGTGTAGTTGATCCCGAGCAGGTACATGCCCACGCCGTTCCAGCCCACGATCGAGACCAGGGGGATGAGCGGCGACACGGCGTACAGCCGCCGGTACATCAGCACCAGGAAGACGAGGACGAGCGCGAAGCCCAGGTAGGTCATCTGCTCCTTGCTCATGGCGATGTTGGCGATCAGCGCCGTGTACATGTCGTAGTCGCCGGTCGGCTCAGCCGTGATCCCGGGCGGGGGCTGCACCCAGTTCATGTCGGCGACCACCTCCTCCTTCACCTGGTTCTGCTGCCCCATGTCCATGTTGATCGTCGAAAACGAGATCACCCCGGCCGTGTGGCCGCCGAGGTACAGGTCGATCGTCTCCGCCGGTATCCGGTTGAGCACCGCATCGACCCCCACCTGCGTGTCAGGGATGACGCCGTTGTTGTACTCCCTGATCAGGGTCGCCGGACTCGTCACCCCGGTCAGTTCGGAATGCTGTTCGAGGGCATAGGTCCCGAACCTGTCCATCCATTGTATCGTCGCCAGATCGTCCACGCCGTCGCCCTCCACCAGCAGGGGGAGGGGGCGCACCGACCCGACCAGGTCGGTCACCGTATCGAGCGACAGCTTCGTCGGCATGTTCGGCGGCACGAAGGTATCCTCGCTCGTATCGATCGGGATCGAACTGTCCAGCGTGATCCCGGCGAAGGCCACGAAAGCGGCGATCAGGAGCACCGGCACCGGGTTCTTCGCGATTTTCACCGCCGTCCTCGCAAGGGCATGATCGTAGCGCGCCTTCACGGCCATCATGCCCCCCTCCTCGTGGGGCTTGGGCTCGTAGTTGAGGAGACGGGCGAGTACGGGAAAGCCGATCAGGGAGGCGAAATAGCAGCTGAAAACCCCGATCAGGCTCACCGTCGCAAACGACCTGACCAGCGGCACCGGCGAGATGTACATCGCCAGAAATCCCATGCTGGTGGCGAGGAGCGCCATCATCACCGCAGGACCCGTGTTGGTCACGGTGGCGAGGACGGCCGCCGCCGGATCCGAGTGCCGCCGCTCCTCGTCGAACCTCGCCTGGAACTGGATCGCATAATCGATCCCCAGGCCGAGCAGGACCGGAAACGCCGCCACCACGCCGATGTCCATATTGATCCCCAAGAGGCCCATGACCCCGAAGGTGTAGATCATTCCCACCGCCACCAGCAGGGCCGGGATGAAGCGGTGGGCCATCGAACCGAAGAGGACCGCGAGGGTGATCACCATCAGCACCATCGCCGCGAAGATCAGGACGACAAGCGCACCCGAAAGTTCGTTCTCCATCTGCTGGTCGAAGGCCGTGTTCCCGGTGAGCTGCACGGTGACGTCCGGCGGCGGCGTGTCGCTGTCGAGCACCGCCTGGATCTCGGCGAGCACATTTCTGGATGCGTCCTGGGAAACGCCCTGTGCGGCGTCGACGAGCACCAGCGTGATCGAGTTGGAGGGCCGGAGTTCCTCCTGCTTCGCCGCGGGCAGCATGTTGAAGAGCGTCTGCGCCTCCGCCTCCGACGTCGGCAGGTTCCCGCCGTTGATCTCTTTGAAGACGTCGGAAAGGCTCTGGGCCGAACCGACGTTCTGGAGGCGCAGCAACTCGATCTCCAGCCGGTCGAGATACGCCAGCGTCGCAGGATCGAGCGGGTTGTCGCAGTAGACCAGGAGCACCGTCGAATCCGCGAGGAAGCGCTCTGAGTAGGAATCATAGATGATGCCCTCCCGCGTCGACTTGTCCAGGTAGGTGTCCGACCCCGTCTCCATGCTGACGCCGGTCATCCCCCATATGCCGAGCGCGAACAGGACGACGAGGACGATCGCGATCTCTCTGGGGTAACGGTTGATCGCTGAGGCGACACCCTCAAAAATCACGACGCCACCCCGAAATGTCTGTTGTTATCATTATGACAACCAGTTTTTCATGAAATATTGTGCCCGTCATCATATGGGCCTTTCGAAAAGATTTGTTTCTCTCTCTTTTTTTCTGCGTGCCGGAAAGATGGAGTACGCTCGTAAAAATGCTCCGGATATCTGCTTCTTTCTATGCATCGGCCGCTCGATAATCACGGATGTAAAAAATGAGGACCTGATCTGCAACCCGGTCCGCGTTCACGCCGGCGACTCGTCCATCCCCAGGAAGGTCAGGACGATCTCGCCGTACTCCTCAGGTGCATAGGACGACCCGGCGTGCGGGATGCCCTTGAACCGCACGAGCCATGACCCGTCGATCTGCCCGGCGATCCGGACCGCGACCGATTCGGGCGTGAGAACGTCGTCGGTCCCCGTAATCAGCATCACGTCGTTTGTGATCCCGGACAGGCCGTCATAAACGCCGTCCCACGCCAGGTTCGCCTCCGCCTCTTTCCGGACCCCTTCGGGCTGCGAGGGATCGGCGGCGGTCTCGTTGAGGATGGAGTACAGTAACTGCGTCTCGTTCAGCCGTGCGCTGTAGGTCGCGGAGGAGAGGATCGCCTTTCTCACGTGTTCCGGGTGTGCGATGACCAGCTGCTCGGAGACCGACGATCCCATCGAGACGCCGTACACGTTCATGCTCTCGTAGCCGAGGGCGTCCATCAGGCCGGCCGCGTCGTTTGCGAGCTGCTCGATCGTATAGGGTGCGTCGTTATCGCCGCTGTGACCCATCGCCCGGTGGTCGTAGATGTACACGTGATACTGATCTGCAAGAATATCGATGAACGTCTCGTTCCAGCTCTCCATCACGCCGCCGAAGCCCATGATCATCAGGAGGGGATCTCCCGCGCCGAACTCGCGGTATGCCAGGCTGACGCCGTTCACCTCCGCGTACTGTATCGGGGTATCGTTGATGGACACCACGGTCGTCCTCGTCGGTGTCGCATTCTCTCCGCTGGACCCCGTCCCCGTGCACCCGGCCGCTGCTATCAGGCAGAGGGCGACGATGACTATTGCGCATGATATCAGTGTTTGTTTCATCTAAATTCCTCTGAATAATGTAATTTTTAATAAATGTTGGAAAAACTGGCACATACTCCTTTTGCTTTACGACTGCCGGTCGCGCCCTCTCACCCTGATTATTAGTAGTCCGTGCAGAAACAGGATCAGGGTACATGACGACATTCGGCGTGATCGGGACAGGCAGCATGGGCAGCATGCTGATCAGAAAGATGGTGGAGAGCGGGCAGGCGGATGCACACGCCGTCGTCGCGTATAATCGGTCGGCGGAGAAGGCGCTCGCCATCGCCGACGAGACCGGCGTTCGCGTCGGTGTGAGCGCCCGTGACATCGTAGAACGATCTGACATCATCTTTCTCTGCGTCAGGCCCCTCGAGGTGCGAGGAGTCCTGGAGGATCTGCGTGGGGTGTTGACACCGGAAAAACTTCTCGTCTCGGTTGCATCCGACGTTACGCTCAACGACCTCTCGACCTGGTCTGAGGCGCGGACGGCAAAGGTCATCCCCAGCATCACCTCCGAGTGCGGGGGCGGGGTTTCCCTGATCGCCTTCGGCGATACGGCCACCGGCTCAGACAGAGAACGTGTTTGCTCCCTGTTTGGTGCCATGAGCACGCCGGTCGAAGTCGAAGAGGCCCACATTGAAGTGATGACCGGCCTGACCAGTTGTGCGCCTGCGTTTATCGCCGCCATAATGCAGGAGTTTGCTGCATCGGCCGTACGGAGGGAGAATATATCTCAGGCATGTGCCGAACGCCTGGTGATGGAGACGCTCATCGGGACGGCCCGCCTGCTGGCCGAACGCGGGACCGGCTTTGACGGGTTGATCTCAGGAGTCGCGACCGAAGGGGGGATCACCAGAGAGGGCGTGGACGTCATCAGGCACCGGATGCCTGACGTATTTGATGAACTCCTCGAAAAAACGCATGCAAAGCACGATCTGGTAAAGCGGAGGATCCGGGATCAGGACGCAGGCTGAAGCGCCCCGCCTTCATGCCTGAGAGAAAATCCCTTATGCGACTTCTTTCACCCGCCCCATCTCCTCCAGCAGGATATGGTATCCGGTAATGGCCAGCGCCAGGAAGAGCGGGCCGAGGACGAACCCCACGATTCCCATCACGGCAAGCCCGCCGAAAAAGCCGATCCACATGATCACCGGGTGGATGCTGGCGCGGCGCCCCATCATCAGGGGGCGGAAGTAGATGTCCGGAAGGGCGCAGACGATCGGATAGCCGACAAAAGCGACCAACAACCCGCCCCGTATGTCGCCGATGGAGAGGGAGTACACGCCCAGAAAGAGCATGATCACCGAAGGGCCGATGATCGGGATGAGCTGGAAGATCGCCGCCATCACCGCATAGAAGACGATATGATCGTAGCCCAGAATATAGAAAAATGGAAGGGCCAGAATGAACGTGACGACCGACGTCGCCACATGGACGATATAGAGGGCGTACAGGGTGTCGACCGAGGTCACGGTCAGTTTTTCCACCGCCGAGCGGAGGCGGGTAGGGAGAGCCGCGGTCACCTCGGCGGCGAGTTCGTCTCCCCGGTAGATGAACATATACAGGGAGAGGAAGAAGACGATCAGGTCGATGATGAGCATCGGCACCTGGGAGGCGAGCCCGGCCGCCCAGTCACCGAAGTTGTTGATCTGGGCGTCCGTCCAGGCGGCGATATCGGTGGAAGCGATCCCGGTCTCGACTCCGCCCGTCCCGGCAGAGGCGATCCAGGCCAGGATCCCCTGCACGATCTCTGAGAGATAATCGGCGTTCTGGGCGAGCACGGCGATGGTGAAGCCGACCGAAAACACGGCGGCGAAAAAGACGAGCGCCGTGGTGAGCAGGGCCGCCGTGCTCTCCTTCATCGACCGACCGAGACGGTGCTTCACCGGCAGGATCACGATGGCAAGGGAGGCCGAGAGGACGACAACCCAGAGCAGGTTCCAGAAGGCGATCGCAGCGGCTGCAAGGATGCCGAGGACCAGCAGGACGGTGAGACGGTCCGGGAGGGAAAGATCGTGCACCATGGACGATACAAGAATGCGGGTTCTGCCGAGATAAATACTTGCGACCTGTGGGGATCACAGCACGCGGAAAGGGGTGGGAAGGCGATGCCGCCCCAATATCAATTTTCTTATAGGATGGGGAGTAAATACCTCGTGCATAGGTAAAAAGAGATTAAAATGGGTGGATTTGCTGGAATACAAATGTTTATCGTAGAGACCGAGTTAATTGAACATCATTAAGTAGTCTGGAGACCGGAGATGCTTGCTGACTATATTCAGATCCCGATCGCGGCCGCCCTCTGCTGGATCCTCTTTGTCACCGTCGACATCGTCTTCAGGCTCCCGGAGAAGGGCGGGGTAAAAGGGGCGGCGGCGATCGGCCGAAAGATCGGGGAGGACGGCGGCGCTCTTCCCGGCGGCACCATGATGGGAAACATCGTCTCCTCCCCCGACGCCTCGGCCGGCACCCTCCTTGCAGCCTGCGGCGTGTATGTAGCCGGTCTCCCCGGAGGCCTTGCGGCGGCGGCCATCGTTTTTATCGGCAACAGGATCTGCCACGACCCCGGGTATGCCGGGACGACCGGGGCGGTGCTTGCAAGTTTTCTGGTCTCCGGTTTCGTCGTCCTGGGATTCGCTCCTGAAAACTTCATCGCAGGGATGGTCATTGCGATCCTGACGATACAGGGGCTCTCCCACCCGTATGCGAGCCGGCTCCTCGCCCGCATTTGGGGGTGGCGGAGTTGATCGCCCTGTACGTCTGCGGCCTCATCGCACTTTTCGCCGCCGTCAGGACGGTTGTCGAACCCGATCCCTACCGGAAACTCCCGTACCTCAACGTGATGAACTTCGCCGTCGCCGGTCTGATCGTCCTCGTCCTCGTCCATCCTCTCTCCATCCTTGCAGCGGCTGCATATTTCGTCGGCTCGACCCTTGAGGCGAACGCGATCGCCTCGGCACGCGCGGCGGTGATGGGCGATGATTGAGTTTTTGCAGATCGTGCTCGCCGTCATCGTCATCCTCGGCGCCGTAGCGACCGCCTGGAGCCGCGACCCGTTCAACAAACTGATCTGTCTGGGTGTTTTGATCGGGGGCGTCTTCCCGTTCATTATTGCGGGCGGCTATCTCGACGTCGCCGTCGCCGTCGCCCTGATCGCGCCCATCACCACAATATTCGTGCTTGCCATCACGGGGAGGAACGGCGATGGAGCCTGAACTCCTCCTCGGCCTTGCGGTGCTGATCATCGGAGCGCTCGCCGCGGCGTTCCCGCGGCCGAAGACCTATCTCTCCCGGATCATCAGCCTGGAGATCCCGGCCTGGGGCCTGCTCCTCATCATGCTCGCCTACAACGAGACGCTCGCGCTGCTCACCTTCATCGCCGTCACCGCCATCTCCACCTTCGTGATGGTCCGGGTGGTCGAGAGGAGGACGGCACCATGATCATCAGCAGGATCTCCCGGATCCTTGCCGGCTACGAAAACCTCTCCCTTCTCTACGCCGTGCTCGTCCTCGCCGGCATCGTGGTCGGGGCCTTCTCCATCCCCGGCATCGTCTACCACGGCGACGACCTCTACCCAAAGACGATCGACCGGTCGAGCACCCTCGACCCGTACGACCGCGGCGGCGAACCCTTCGGGAACACGAGCGTTGCGGCGCAGTACCCGGAAAACTCTCCGTACCTCGGCTACGTGACGGCGTACCTCACGCCCTTCTCGCAGTTCCTCGCCGACACCACGCACCATCTCGGCACGACGATCGTCTCCCACCCGGGCGGGATCATCGACGAGATCCTCTACAACACGCGGGGGCTCGACACTGTCGTCGAGACCAGCATCCTGTTCACGGCGTTTGCGATCGCCTCGTTCCTCTTCAGGAGGCGTGAAGGATGAACCAGTACGGGATCGTCCTTGCCGTCGTCCTCGTCGCCATGGCGATCGCCTTTGTGGCCCTGTTCCGCGAGCGCGACGACCTTCACCGCCTTCTCCTCACCGACCTCGCCGAGATCGTTGCGCTGGCGATCATCGCCCTCGTGGCCACCGACCTTGCCGAGGCGCTCATCCTTCCCGGCCTCGTCGTCGGGATCTCGGAGTTGATGGCGCTTTCCGAAGTCTACCTCGTGAAGGAAGGGCTCAGGGCCGTTCCTGCGCAGGTGATGCACCTGGAGATCATGGACAGCGCCCCGGCGATCCTGGCGGGCGGACTCGTCGTCTACGGGATCGTTCTCTCAGGCTTCTCCGGCGGCGCCGTGGCCGGGATCGGCCTCCTCTTCTGGTTCTTCTGCAAGGGCCACGACGAGGCCTTCGCCATGATCGAGGCGGCGAGCGGCTACGCCTGGGCGCTCTGGATCGTCGCCTTCTTCGTCTTCATGATCGCCCCGGCCTACTGGCTCTTTGCAGTGATGCTGGCGGGCGGTGCGATCCTCCTGAAGGTGATGGCGAAGATGGCCCTTGTCGGCACGATGCGAGGTGATGGGAATGTTTGATCTCCCGATCGAGGGGGTGCAGCTGATGGCGATCGAATTCGGCGATATCGTCGACTACTTCAGCGTCTATACGGGGACGCTCTTCGCCTTCGCCCTGCTCTTCACGGTGCTCGCGATCGTCAGCCTCCCTGAAAAACCGCTGGACATCGTCTTCGGCGGCGACGCCTACTATGCGAAGGAGATCCCGCTCGACCTTCTCAGGTTCCAGCGTTTCATGGCGATCGCCTGCGGCCTCGCCACGCTCGGGGCGATGGTCTCCGGCGACATCTTCAACTTCACCCTCTTCAGCTCGATGATCGGGATCACGAACATCGGGATCGTCGCCGCGGTGAAGAATCGGCACGTGCTCGAGGCCGCCTTCCAGTACGGGATCGTGGCGATGGTCGCCACCGTCCCGCTCTTCGGCGGTGCGGCGATCGTGCTCGCCTCGACCGGCACGCTCTCCATCTGGGCGCTTGCAGGTCTGGGGGCGGTACCCCTCCTCGCGAAGATCTTCCTGGTCCTCGGGGTGATGGGAGAGGGGATGGCGCCGTTCTACATCGGGAAGGCTGAGATCACCCGTGCACCCGGCGCACCCTATGTATTGATGATCCATGTGAGCTCCCTCCTCCTCTTCCTCCGGATCGTGGAGATCGTCCTGACGGTGTGATGCCCATGAAAAAACAGAATGCTCTGATGATGACGGTTCTTTCCGGCGTGGTCTGTGTCGCGGCTTCGGCCGCCGGGAGCGCCGGCCTTATCCCGCTGTGGGCCGCGGCGGTGCTGGTCATCGTCTCTTTCCCGGTCTTTCTCGTCTCGCTCGGGCTGTGGTGGAACGCTTCTGAAAAAGAGGGGGATACCCCGTTCATAGGATACTAGAGATGATAGAATACCTGATCTTCGCGGTCTTCGCCGGCCTTCTCCTTCACGGGATCCACCGGAAGGCGATCGCACGGATACAGGGCCGGCCCGGTCCGCCGATCTGGCAGGAGATCCTTCACGTCCTGAAGTTCTCCTTCAAGGAGACCTGGATCCCCTGGACGGCAAGCCGGACGCTCTTCGTCGCCGTCGTGCTCATCGCCATCGGCATATGGAGCACCGCCCTCGTGGTCCTCCTCAGCGGCGAGAGCCTGCTCCTCCTCTTCGGCGTCTACATGCTCCACAAGATCGTGGAGCACGGCCTCGGCCTCTCCTCGGGCTCGCCGTACGGGAAGTTCGGCGCCATCAGGTCGGTGATGTCGGCGGCCTCGGAGATCCCGCTCTTCGCCACGATCGCCGCCGTCTACCTGGTCACCCACTCCCTGATGATCTCCGACATCCTCGCCTGGCAGGCGGCGAACGGACCCCTGCTGCTGGCGGTCCCGCCGGCGGCTGCGGCGCTCTACATCGTGGTCCTCGCAAAGATGCACTACAGCCCCTTCGCGGTCATCGAGAGCAAGGAGATCGTGAGCGGGAACATGACCGAGCACTTCGGCGTCTGGCGGGCCGG
>Ga0068711_1000819_pt1 | contig 21857 bp, 19 predicted proteins | sample MTBAKMMethaMetaG_FD_62224 | JGI IMG/M metagenome (GOLD analysis project Ga0068711, IMG submission 62224) | Enrichment culture microbial communities from Arthur Kill intertidal strait, New Jersey, USA, that are MTBE-degrading - MTBE-AKM (Arthur... | ecosystem: Environmental > Aquatic > Marine >...
GCCGAATTCCCCAGCCTCAGCTGGCTTGCCAGGAGCCCGGAGGAAGCATTTCAGGGTATCAGGCAGGTTGTGGCTGACGTTATTGGCGATTTGAGGGCCGGCGGTGAGGATATTCCCCAGCCGCTCGCTATACGCCAGTATTCAGGCGTCTTTACCGTCCGGGTTCCGCCTTATGTGCATAAAAGCATCGCGCTCAAGGCGGCGGAGGCCAATGTAAGCTTGAACCGGTTTGTTAGTTCTGTTTTGTCGGCCCAATAACGGTCCGTTAGTATTGAGATTGCCACAGGCGCTTACGCGCCTTCGCAATGACATTATGTATGGTTATCGCGACCTGCCTCGATATGTCATCGCGAGCTTTGGCTGTGCCGAAGCGTGGCGATCTCTTCCTTCCGAAACGTCATCGCGAGGAGGGCGTCAGTCCGACGTGGCGGTTTCAAAACTCGACTCGAATATAGAGACTGCCACGCCCGCTCCGCGGGCTCGCAGTGACAAGATGTACCGTCATCGCGAGGAGGGCGTCAGCACTCATACCGTCATCGCGAAGCCGCCTCCAGCTATACATATGTCATCGCGAAGCCGCCGTTAGGCGGCTGTGGCGATCTCTTGTGTGGGAATATCCCACTTGACGCCTTATCCCACAGGTGATATAGTGGTTTCGAGGTATTGATAACATGATTGATATCAAAGAAAAAGATCTATTAAAACTGGCCGAAGGCATCAAGCCGGATTCAAAAAGGCGGGTGCTTTTGCCCAAACAGGTGATAAAGGAAGGTGTCCTTTATCATATTTATGCCAATGACAAGGGCCAAATCGTGCTCGACCCGCAAGTCACAATACCGGCTTCGGAGGCATGGCTGTACCAGAACAAAGATGCACTTGCGCTGGTTCATCAGGGGCTTTCTGATGCTGCCGAAGGCAGGCTGTCCGAAGTAGACCTCAAGGCGTTGTAAGGCTGGTCCTTTTGTTTGAACTGAAATGGACTGGCACGGCAAGCCAGGCTTATGCTCTCTTAAAAGCGGATTCATCCCGGGTAAAGCAGTATAAAGCCGTTAAGAAAACCCTTCTGCTGCTGGCCCAAAACCCAAGGCACCCCGGTTTGCAAAGCCATGAATTTACCAGTTTAACGGGGCCTGGCGGAGAGAAGGTGTTCGAAGCCTATGCCCAGCAGCATACTCCTGCGGCCTACAGGGTGTTCTGGTGTTATGGGCCGGACAGGGGCAATATTACCATCCTTGCGATTACACCCCACCCTTAGGTCATTGTAAACACCTGCCCGTTATGTCATCGCGAGGAAGCCGTAAGGCTGACGTGGCGATCTCAATTCTGTCATCAGCGATTTTATTAAATGATATCTCAACGTTTCATACGGTAATTGACAGCCCATTAGCCCTATGTTACAGTTTTTGTTGTGTTAAGACGCCACCAAAAAGGAGCAAAATAGTGCCTAAGAAGACTGACAATCTGAAAGGCATGACAGTTCCCGTTACAATAGAGGGTCTTGAAAAGACAAAGATTGAAACGAATGAAGATTCTCTGGCAGGGTCTTATATCAACAGTATAGCTATTGTGGAGTTGCAATCCAAAGAATACAAATTGAATCGACCAATTCAGGTTCGAATTGAAGCGCATCAACACGGTTTCCTGGTTGCAGATGATGATGTTGCAAGGTTTGGATCCGGAGATACGGTTTATAACGCGATTTGCGATTATCAAAACCAATTAGTTGACTATTTCAGGTGTTTGAATGAACATTACCCCAGACTATCCCCGAAGTTAATGGAGGATCTGGCTCGCCTGAATCAAATAATTTCAAAGGTTTAAATGGTGGCCAGATTCAGTTCGGATCAGGTGTTAAATGGACTTGCAAAACTGAAAGCGGTTAAGGACTACAATAAACACAGGCATATAGTTTTTAAGGTTTACGATGATAACGGGATATTACTCGGAGCCACTCATATATCTCACGGTGGCGGAGATATTGACGATACCCTGTTACTTCTAATGGCAAGGGAACTCAAAATTACACAATCACTTTGGAAGAAGATAATTGGATGTACAAAAGGCCGGTCAGAATATATTGATGAAGCCGGCTCGTAACAGCTTCGATAGCAAGTAACGGATAACAACTCGTGGCGATATCGCAGATTGCCACACTCACTTCGTTCGTTCGCAATGACGTTCGGGTGGTAAATAGGCTGCCACGCCTTCTACGAAGGCTCGCAGTGACGGGGTGTAAGGTCATCGCGAGGAGGGCGTCAGCCCGACGTGGCGATCTCAAACTCGTGGCGATCTCTTAACCCCCCACCACCCCGAACCCGAACGTATAGCTTGTCTCCATCGGCAGGCCGAAGCTGGAAAGAACTCCCGCCGGAATGGTAATCGAATACTGCCCGCCCGGCATCAACGAACCGGCGGGCGTTATCTGCATAACCATGTCAGCCTCGAACCATTCCACCGTGTAGGCAAACCCGGTGCCGAACTGCAGGTTCCCCTCCACCGAAGCCCGGTCCATTGAGAGGCTGAAAACTATCTGGATGGGGTAGTTGGTGGGGATTGAACCGCCAGAATCTTCAACCGTATCGCCCAGCACCCGCGGACGTGCCATCAGGCTGGGCATGAAGCTCAACTCGAAAGCCTCGTCTAAAGCCACCCCGTCGAAGGCGAGCGCACCGGTGCCCACCGTAACCGTGTGCAGGATGTTGACCGTCAAGGGCTGGTGGGATTGTATAGTGGCCACGGCATCGCCCTGGCTCCACGCCACGCTGTAATCAAAGCTGGGCGAAACCACCAGGGCAGCTTCCACCGAAGCCGTGTCCATCGGCCCGTCGAAGGTTATGACAACCGGCTGGCCGGCCATATCCCCCACCGCCCCTTCTGCCGGAACAGCCGAAACTACCCGCGGAGCCGGGCCGGCTGCGGCGGTGGTAAAGCTGAACTCGAAGGCTTCTTCAAGCGGCATACCTTCTGCCGAGGTGGCCAGCGGGGAAACTGAAATGGTATAAACTGCATCCGGCTCCAGGCCCCCCTGGGGCTGGAGCAGCACTATAAATGGCTCTTCACCCATCGCCACGGCGGAAAACTCCGTATCGCCGGAAATCTCGATGGCACCGCTCAGCGTCTCCAGGTTCATCGGCTGGTTGAAGATAATCATCACCGGCTGGTCGGCCGCCACTCCCGCCTGCCCGTGTTCGGGGTAAACCCCGGCAACTGCCGGCGGCGGCCCCGGCGGCACGGTGAAGAGGCCTTTCAGGTGGTCCTGCTTGAGCAGTTTGACCGCCGGCGGGCACAGTTCGCGGTAAATGTCAGTCGTTTGGAACTCCACCAGCCTGGCGATATCGCTCATAAAGGTAGTCGAAAGCGGGTTGAGCGCCCCCAGCAGGCGGGACACATAAGCTCCCACCTTCGAAGCCAACTGCTGTTCCTTCCACTGGTGCACCGAATCCAGGATGAACAGTTCGTATTTTTCGGTGCGCTGCAGCACCCTCAGCATCTCCAGCTTTTCCAAAAAATCCGGGTCTTCCGGGTCCAGGTCGTTTACCCGGTTCTCGATCCACTCGTTGAACTTGCGCTTCATTTCGGCTTCTTTGTATTCGTGCGTCTCGGGAGAGGCGTACTTTTCGTACTTTTCGCACGCCTGGATATTCTGCAGCCAGAAGAAGAACTTGAGGTTGTCCTCTTCGGCGGGGTCGATCTCGTCCACCCGGGCTCTCACCCACTCGTTGAACTTCTCTTCCATCTGCTGTTCTTTGTAGTCGTGGGTCTCCTGGGTAGCCAGTTCTTCGTACTTTTCGCACGCCTGGATGTTCTGCAGCCAGAAGAAGAACTTGGTGTGGTCCGGGTTTGCCGGGTCTATCTCGTCCACCCGGTTGCGGATCCAGTCGTTGAACTTCTCCTTCATCTGCTCTTCTTTGTACTCCTTGGTCTCCACGTTCACCAGTTCGTCGTATTCCGGGGTGCGCTGGACCGCCTGCAGGTCGAAAAAGTCCTTGATGGCTTCCGGCTTGGCCGGGTCGATGCCGTCCACCGCTGCCCGGGTCCAGGCATTGAATTTAGCGCCCAGCTCGCCCTTGAGTTTGCCCGCCTCATCTGCCGAAACCGAGCCGTCCCCCTCCGCCGCTTCGATTTCCTGTGCCGCCCCCAGAATGCCGGCCAGCGAGGATGGCAAAACCGGGCTGATGGCACCGATTAGAGCCGAAAGCGTACTGTAAGCCAGGGAAGGCGTGGTGGTGGTAGGCGCGGGAGTGGTTGTTGCAGTCGTAGTCGTAGTAACCGGAATGGTGGTGGTTGTAATCGGTGGCGTAGTGGTTGCGGGTGAGGTGGTGGTGATTATGGGCGTGGTAGGCGGAGCCGTGGTAGTTGGCACGGTGGTAGTAGTGGTGGTGGTTGCCTTGCCGCCTTTACAGGCTGGTGCCGTCAGCCCCAGAACCAGGATAACCGCCAGCAGTATAAACAGTAACCTCCGCATCTGCGCCCTCCTCGAACCCGGCCGTTTACCCGGGTGTTATGTAATCATAATCCCCCGCCGGGCCAAATTCAATTGGTTTTTACTGATAATTTTGGTGCCCGGAGACTGCCACAACCTAACATAGTGGCCACCCGTTTGTTATAGAGATTGCCACACTCACTTCGTTCGTTCGCAATGACGGTTCGGGAGGTTGATGACCCCTCGCCGGGTCATCGCGAGGAGGGCGTCAGCCCGACGTGGCGATCTCATACAACTACCGGTCTCTATAGCTCGGCAGTTTCCTTTTCTCTGCTTGCTTCGGGAATAGGCCGCAGCCTCAAATTGATTTCCAGTTCGGCGTTAAGCGCATTAGCCACTTTTCTAATGGTCGAAAGTGATGGCAGGCGGGAACCGCTTTCAAGCCTGGCGATGCTCTCCTGTTTAGTATTAAGAAGCGCCGCCAGTTGTTCCTGCGTCAATCCTCTTTCAAGCCTTAAGCGTATCAGGGTTGACGCAAGTTTATATTCAGGTTCAAGGGATTCATATTCTTGCCGGAAATCAGGTTCGGACAACAGTTTTTTCTTATGTTCCTTCCAGTTCATGACATCCTCCTGGATATGTAATCGGTCTTTGTATATTCCACAAACCGGACCTATTATAACAATAATGTTATAATTAATCAATAGTGCAGTAGCGCCAACCTCCTCTCTTAGGTTATCGCGAGAACTGCCTGAGGCAGTTCGTGGCGATCTCATACAACTACTTAACCTCAAGGGTTGACTCCGATGTTATAATGGCGGTGTAGTTCCAATCATACCCATCAAAGAATTTTCCATGAAAGGTAAACAGTTCTACGTATAAATCCTCACCAACACAACCAACACCACACTATACACCGGCGTAACCAGCAACCTCGTTCAAAGGGTTTACCAGCACAAAGAGAAACTGGTTGGAGGATTTTCCAAACACTACAATGTTAGCAAGCTGGTCTATTATGAAGTTGCTGAAGATGCTTACATCGCCATAACCCGGGAAAAGCAATTGAAAGCCGGCAACCGCCAGACTAAGTTAAACCTGATCAACACGTTTAATCCCAGGTGGGAAGACCTTTATTATGGTTTGCTATGAGCAAGGTGGAGATTGCCACAGGCGCTTACGCGCCTTCGCAATGACGACCCGGGTGGTAAGTGCCCTCGCTTACGTCATCGCGAAGCCGCCTCCAACCACCCATATGTCATCGCGAGGAAGCCGTAAGGCTGAAGTGGCGATCTCCGAGATTGCCACACTCACTTCGTTCGTTCGCAATGACTTTTCGGATGGTCATCGCGAAGCCGCCGTTAACCCACCGATATGTCATCGCGCACCACCATCCATCCGTCATCGCGAGGAGGGCGTAGCCCGACGTGGCGATCTCATACAACTTGGTCAACCAACCCGGCAATGACGAACCCAATAAAAGAGAAGGGCTTGCCGCATGGCAAGCCCTTCTCGAAACTGCTCTAACAACCCTTACCAGGTTATCGTGCCGGTGGTGGTCCCGGCGAGCTCATACACAACCCCGTCTTTGATTACGCTGTCGACCACGAAAGTAAAAACAAGCCCGGCAGGGTTCTTGTAGCTGGCTGAAGTAAACACAATACTACCGCCGGAACCGGCAACCCCGGAAACAGCACTGTAGGCCGGCAATTCCCAGTGGCCCTCCACTGCAGCTCCGGGTACGTCGACCGTCACCGTCGCAATCATCCAGCCGAACAGGTTCTTGCCGGCGGTCCGGGAGGCTTTGTCCATGCTGATGCTCACGTTTGCCGTCGGGTTGACCGGGGCTTCGGTTACTTCAAGAGTGGCTGAACCGGAAAAGCCTTCGTAGCCGGCGGTAATGGTGGTAAAACCAACTGCTACCCCGGTTGCCAGCCCGGCAGCATCGATGGTGGCAGCAGCGGAATTGCTGCTGGACCAAGCTGCCTGCGAAGTGAGGTCGGCTGTCGAACCGTCGTTATATGTACCGGTTGCCGTAAACTGCTGGGCTGCCCCTACCGCAACCGAAGCGGAAGTGGGCGCAACCTCAATGGACGCCAGCACTTTCGGCGTGGTCGGCTCGACGGCTATGCCCAGCCCGTCGATGATGTAGCCAGCCTTGCAGACGATCGAATAACTGGTCGAACCGGCAAACACCAGCCCCACGAACTGGCCGTCTTTGGCCACCGCGGAGCCGGAATCGCCGGAACCCGAGAAAGGCTGGTAGATGATGATCTGGTCCACGAAGCGGGCAACCTTGCCGCCGCCGTAGTCCACCGTGGTCGAAGCGTTGTTCAGGTACACGGTGCTGGTGGTAACGCCGGTGGTCCTGCCGGATTTAGTCACCGTATCACCCGGAATTACGGTAGTCGTTCCGGAAATGGTGAAGTTGCCGCTTTCCCCGAACTGCTCGCCAGGGGATGCGGCAATACCACTGTCTATAGTGGCAATAGCTGCGTCCGCCTTGTTCTGTGCCTTGCGGGAAAAGGTAATAGGGATGTAATCATAGAGCGCCCCTACTTTGTCTAAAACCAATGTCCCACCGTCATAGGCCCCCGGCTGGATAACCGGAGTGCCGGCAGGCAGGAAATTGTTGTTCAAATCCAACGCCAATACATGCGCGTTGGAAAGAATCACGTTGTCGTAGGTCACCATGCCGAGAGTCCCGGCCCAGCTTTGCCCGGCAACATATGCCGAAACGCTGACGCCGCCCACCAGCGGATCCACCGGGTCCAGCCTGGCAGGGCTGACTGCATATTCGGCAGCCGGTGCTTCCGCCACGGCCGCAGCGGCACTGCGGGCCTTGAACGCCCCGGTTACCACGTTTCTGACCGGGAAGCCTTCGAACACCGCCGGCACCCGGTCTTCAGCCCCTTCGTTTTCCAGCAGAACCACGATTTCACCCGTCTGTTCCAGGTGGGCTATGCCGGCAATGCCCGGAAAGCCGATGAGCTTCTCTTCGAGAACCTGCCTGGCCTTTTCCAGGGGCATTTTGCCGTTTTCGGAGTCACCGCCGGCAAAAGCCAGGCTGGAGGTGCCCAGCAAAAGAATGGTAATGAGTAAACCGGTAAAAACCAACCTGAGCCAATTTCTGTTCATCCTGCTGCCCCCTTCGGTTACTCTTCTAGAGTACCAGCGTATGTCATATAACCCGGTTTTTCGGGTTATTGCCGCCTGAATTATTATATACCCGTTTTCGTCTGTTTAATATATGCCGGCGGGGAAAATTTGAGGGGCCATTATTAATTACAGCCTTGTAATCTCCCAACCTATTGACATGCGCCTGAAAGGGAATACAATAAAAATACTGCCCGGCAAAGCTGCTTATGAATAATAACTCTTATTTATACATATTTAAGCTTAAAGGGGGTGCCATATGCATGCAACCATCCAGAAGCCGATAGAGGAGATCATTGGATATCTGAAACCCGGCGAGAAGGTATTCGTTATAGGCTGCGACAACTGCGCCGCCAAATGCCGTTCCGGCGGTATCCCGGAGACGGAAGAAATGGCAAAGCGCCTGCAGCAAAGGGGCGTGAACGTGGTCGGCTGGTGCGTGCCTCAGCCGAAAGGCGTATCGCTGTGCAAGCTGGCCAACACCAGGAAAGTCCTCCAGGAAGAATACGGCAGGCAGGTGGCAGAGGCTGATTCCTACCTGGTTCTTTCCTGCGGGCAGGGCTTTCACACCGTGATGGATGCCACCGAAGGCGGCATGGTCCACCCGGGTTGCGATACCATCTTCGGCGGCGAAACCGTCAGCGATAATTTCATCACCGAATATTGTTCATTGTGCGGTGAATGCATCGTCGAATACACCGGCGGCCTGTGCCCGGTAACGCTGTGTGCCAAAAGCCTGCTCAACGGCCCCTGCGGCGGCGCCCGGGACGGCAAGTGCGAAGTCGACCGCAACCGGGACTGCGGCTGGCAGCTTATCTACGACCGCCTCAAAGAGCTCGGCCGCCTGGACGACCTGTATGCCTACCGCGCCCCCAAGAACAATTCCAGGTGGAGCCGCCCCCGCTCGCTCACCATCGGGGAAAACGAGGCCACCTTCATTTCCCTGTCCGGCTCGCATACCGTCCGGAGCAGTGATTGAAACCAGCTACCGGTAATAAAATGCAGGGAGGCACCAGTTTATGAGCCAGCTCAAAGAAAAACTCGCCAGGGGGCAGTTCGTAGTAACCGGTGAGGTAGGCCCGCCCAAAGGGGTTGACCTCTCGTCCTGCCTGGCCGAGGCGGATTCCCTCGGCAGCTCGGTAACCGCCATCAACGTCACCGACCTGCAGAGCGCCGTGCTGAGGGTCGGCTCCATGGCGGTTTCGGCCAAGCTGGTGGCAAGGGGCATGGAACCTATCTTCCAGCTTTCCTGCCGGGATAGAAACCGGCTGGCGCTCCAGTCCGACCTGCTGAGCGCCTGGGTCTTCGGGGTGGAGAACGTGCTGTGCATCACCGGGGACCATCCCATCCTTGGCGACCATGCCGAAGCCAAGCTGGTTTACGACCTGGATTCGGTTCAATTTCTCAAGGCGGCGGGCATGCTCAACCAGGGCACGGACCTGGCAGGCCACAGCCTGGAAAGCAGCCCGGATTTCTTTCTGGGGGCAGTGGTAACGCCGATGGCAGAGCCCGTGGAGCCGCAGATAATCAAGATGCAGAAAAAGATCGACGCCGGAGCGCGGTTCTTCCAGACCCAGGCGGTTTACGAACCGGAAAGGTTCGAGCAGTTCATGGGTCGGGTTGCCGGGTTCGGCGTTCCGGTGATAGCCGGCATGGTGCTGCTCAAGAGCGCCGCCATGGCAAAGTACATGAATTCAAACGTAGCCGGCATCCGCGTGCCGGATAGCATAATCGAGGAACTGGAAAATACCTGCAAGACCGACCGCAAGCGCAAAACCATCGAAATAACCGCACGCATCATCCGCCGCATCAAGCCTTTCTGCCAGGGGGTGCACCTGATGCCGATGGGCTGGGGCGAGTGCGTGCCGGAAATAATAAAACAGGCGGGCCTTAGCCAGGTTTAGCTTGCCAACCGGGGGTCAACGCGAGACTTATGCGAGTAAGTCGTGGCGATCTCATACAACTCAAGGATCTCGCGTCTCCACTCAACTCGGCTGATCTTACAATCCAGCCACTTCCTTTTCTCTGCCTGCTTCGGGAATTGGCTTCAGCTTCAGGTTGATTTCCAGTTCGGCATTAAGCGCATCGGCCACTTTTCTAATGGTCGAAAGTGACGGCAGGCGGGAACCACTTTCAAGTCTGGCGATGCTTTCCTGTTTGGTGTTGAGAAGCGCTGCAAGCTGTTCCTGCGTCAATCCTCTTTCAAGCCTTAAACGTATCAGGGTTGACGCAAGCTTATATTCAGGTTCAAGGGATTCATATTCTTCCCGGAAACCAGGTTCGGTCAACAACTTTTTCTTATGTTCCTTCCAGTTCATGACATCCTCCTGGATATGTAATCTAACTTTCTATATTCCACAAGCCGGATCTATTATAACAATATAGTTATATTAAATCAATGGCGCAATCGCCATCAGGCACAACCATAGATATGTCATCGCGAGGAGGGCTTCAGCCCGACGTGGCGGCCTCGGAGGCCGCCGCCTTCCCGGGAACTGCCGTATTCAGCCGGCAATTATATGTAAGCCTAATACCCCGGCCGGATGGTCTGCACCGGCGCCTTTCCCAGGTTGGCGGCACGTTCAATTACAATCATGATGCCCTGCTCGGTGACCCCGCGGCACGTACCGACTACTTCCACGATGTCGTTGGTTTCATAGGTTTCGGTCAAGGTCTGGATAACAACTACCGGCACAGGTGCTGCTCCCGCGGTGGTCGTAACAGGCATGCTGGCCAGTGATATATAAAGGCAATCCTCGCCGTTGGCAGGTATGCACTGGTCGACCACGGCCCGGGTAATCCATATTTTCTCACCCTCGTATTTTTCAGCCGCCGCGTTCGGGTCATTTCTGTAATCGGCCCGAATCTGCACGGCGCTGACCGATATGGGCGGTGTTTCCAGATCTGAGAAGTAGGTAAAAACAGGCACGAATGCTGCCTGGTTGCCGCAGGCACAAACAGAAAAGCAGGCACAAGCGATAATAACCAGAGCTGCAAACGAGCGCAATCCAAAACTTGAAGCATTCATTGAATTGTCCTTATGTATTACTCTCTACCCGCGGATTGATACCGCCTTTCCGGTACCGGAGCCACACCAGAAAACCGGCCAGCAGTATCAGCAGAATTCCCGGAATGCCGACTACGGTTAGAAACACCCATGCAGCCTGTGGCTCGTATTCACTTTGAAAGGCAAAGAAATCGTGTATTGCCAGGATCAGCAGTACTGCACCCGCAATCCCCATCACAATTTCGTACCATTTGACGCGGGCGCCTTTCCTGCAAGCGTAATATCCGAGCGCCAGCAACACTGCGCCGATTAACAACCCGGCCGCAAACCACATTCTGCTTCTCCTTAATCCCAGCCGAACGTCGGCAGGTCCATATCCCAGATTTTCTCCGGGTCGGCTTTTATGCCATACCCGAGGAAGTCATCCACTTTTCTGAAAAACCGGTTGAACACCGGTGTGGTGCTGATGGTGGCGCGCATCAGGTCGTGATAGATTGCCTTGCGGTTTCCCTTGGAAAGGGGGCAGACGCCGAAACAAACCGAGCAGTGCTCCACCATGCCGCCGCTGATCATGTAAGCGTTGCATAAAGGCTCGTTGCGCCGCCATATCTTTACGCCGGGGCTCTGAAAGGAGCCCTTTACTTCCCATGACGGCTCGGTATCATGGGGTATGGCCTGAACCGGGCAGGCATCGGCGCATTTCTTGCAAACGCGGCAAAAGTCCATCACTCCGAAATGCACCGGTTTGCCGGGTGGAAGCGGCAAATCCGTAATCACCTTGAAAACCCTCTGGCGCAAACCGTATTCCGGTGTTACCAGGTGCATGACCCGGGAGGTTTCCCCCAGGCCGGCCATTACGCCCAAACCCACCGCCGTACCCAGGGCGTTGTAATTCGAGGCTTCGCCCAGGCCCATGTAGCCCAGGGAACGCAGGAAGTTCTGAAGCTGGCCCTGTATAACGTTTTTCAGCTGGTAAGCGATGTTGGTCGGCGCCAGGCCGACGTGGCCGGGGGTATAGCGCATCAGAATATCGCTCATGCGTATGGTGTACACGATTACCCAGCGGGCCCGGTAAGGTATAAAGCGTTCGGAGTCGGTTTCCAGGGGGCGGTTCATTTTGGAGAATACCAGCCGTTTGCCCTGGGTAAAAGCCGGGAAGAAATGGGGGGTATCGTAGGAGTATATCAGCTTTTCGGTTGTCTGGCTCTCCAGTTCGACAAAACCAACCTGCGCCGCTCCGTGCAGTTTTAGAAAGGCGCGTATCATGCGGGCGTTTTCTTCCGGTTTCCCCTCCCACCTGGGTACCCCCAGTTCTTCGGGAGTCTGGGAAGTCTGCGGCCCGATAAAGCTGACCGGAGCCCAGTTGGCGCTGTCATGCAGAGCCTGGTCCCGCAGGGTGTAGCCCGGTTTTTTTTCCTGGATGAACTTGACCCGGTTCTCCGCACTCTTCTGCATCAGCTTGTCGTAGTTGTCCGGGCCCCAGGAGTTCCTCAAACCTGCATACCACATTACCAGGTGTTCATCGAACCGCTGGATGGTCTTCCAGTCGATTTCGACGCTGGGTTTTTCGGCCTCGCGCACATAACCCGGCCGCTTGAGTTCCGACATGGGTGAAGCCATGAGTTCATCGAGATCGTGGAAATCAGTTCCCAGGGCTGCCGGAATACCCATCGCCCCGGTTAAGCCTGCGGTTCCAAGGCCCAGCGCCTTTAAAAAGTCACGGCGGCTCATGGTTGAATGGTATTTACCCAACGTTACACTCCCTTGTTCCGGTTATGCATATCTACGCTCCCGGTCAACTCGCCTTGAGTATCAGGATGCCGGCCTTCTCCGCCTCCATCCAGGGTTTGTTTATGCCGATCCATATGGCCAGCCATTCAGTCTGGTTGCGGTTGTGATATACCAGCCAGCTGTTCAGCCTGTAAAGCATATCTCCGGGTACGTACATATTGAGCTTGTCAGCATAGCGCCACAGCAGCAGGTCCGGCTGTTCGGTTCCATAACTTGTTTCATCGCTCCAGCCGCCGGCTTCCAGTTCGTCAATATAAAAACGGTTAATGTCATCCATGCTGTACTTGTCGCTGGCCAGGCAATAGCACCACTCCACCTGTGACCAGGGCTCGTCACCGGCAAGTTCGGTCCACGTGCGCGACATGATTACTTCAGCGGTTGGATAAAGCGGGATGTCACCCAGAACGCTTTCGTTCCGGGTTCCGGCACAGCCCGGTGAGATGTTTATCGAAGCAACAATCAGCAGGAACAGGAGGGTAAACCTGACAAACTCTTTCATAATGCTCCCCCTGGAAGAATAAATGCCGGTGGTTACCACTTTTGCCAACTGCTGCTGAAAGGAGCTATTCTGCAATAAAGTGGATAATATTAGAGTATCGAAGCCTGTGCTGTCAATATTGCGAATCGTTCTTAATTCAGGTATAAACCCGGAACAAACTCTGTGGAGTCCGCCGTCAGCCCGACGTGGCGATCTCCGAGACTGCCACGCCCGCTCCACGGGGTTCGCAGACACGAAATAGAAGGTCGCCCCGAGCTTTGGCTGAATGGCGCTGATAAAATATTATCTTTCTACTAACTACGAAAGAATGCATTAATTGATGTATAATACAGGTAATGGATAAGAAGAAACGGATTCTCGTTGTTGATGATGAAGCAGCTATACTCAGGATTGTCGGCACCGGCCTGCGGGTCTTTGGCTATGATGTTATTACCTCCAGCAGTGGAGAAGAAGCTCTCAAGCTGGTTGAAAGCGAAAAGCCGGATTTAATGCTTCTGGATGTGCTCATGCCCGGGATGAGCGGTTTCGAAACGCTTAAAATCCTGCGCTCCAAGTCTGATTTGCCTGTCGTAGTATTCAGTGCCAGAAGTTCGTCCAGGGAAGAAGCCTTGAAGCTGGGAGCCAATGACTTCATCGCCAAACCGTTTATCCCCGAACACATGGCAAAGAGGATTTCCCTGGTCCTGCAATCCGCTGCCTCTTAGTACAACCCTCATGACTCCGGCTGGCTGTCCGGGCTTCCCTGCTCGTTTTTTGGAAGACTGAAGTAGAAAGTTGAGCCTTTGCCCGGCTCTGATTCCACCCAGATGCGGCCATGGTGTGCTTCAACAAGCCGGCGGCAAACTATAAGGCCCAATCCGAGCCCCTGAATTCCCTGTTGTTCCGGCTTCTCCAATCGCTGGAACGGCTGAAAGAGGCGGGATTGGTCTTCAGGTGAAATGCCGGGCCCCTCATCACTCACGCCTACAGTCAGGGAGCCAGCATCCTGTTTGAAAAAAATGCTTATCTTTCCACCCCGTGGAGAATATTTAACGGCATTTTCGATCAGGTTGTGCAGTATCAGTTCCACTCGGACCTTGTCGGCCAGAACCGGCGGCAGATATTCCGGAGCCTCGACGACAAATTGATGCAACGGTGATTTGTTCTTTACCTGTTCTATTATGTTTGTTATCAACTCCTGCATATCGGTTGGCTCAACGGTCAATAGAAGTCTGTTCGACTGGTAGCGTGAGAGCTCGAGCAGATTATCCAGGATGTCAGCCAGCGATTCTGCGCCCACGGCGGCGTCCTTTAACAGCGAAGTTCGTTCCTCCGGCAGCAGTCCTTCAAACATGGCGGTATGAATAGCCCCGGTAATGACAGTCAAAGGGGTCCGCAGTTCGTGTGAGACCATGCCAATAAACTCGTCTTTAATTTGGTCTGCCTTTTTACGATCGGTGATATTCGACAGGTTCGTGCGGATACTCTCCTTTTTTCCTACTGAACGTGCCCCGACGCTTTCCAACTGGGCATAAAACATAGAGCCGTCTGCTTTGTGCATCCTGATTTCACACTTCTGCCGGGCGCCGGTTTCAAGTACACGGTTGACGTGGAGAAAAAACGCTTCCTGAGAATCAGCCGCAATAAACTGGCACAAGTTAGAATGGAGCAATTTGTCTTTTTCAAGGTCAAGGAGAGCGGCGGCGGTAAGATTGGTTTCAAGGATGGAGCCATCCGTTTGCAGGGTAAGGTAGCCTACCGGGGCATAATCGTACAAATCCAGGTAATTGTCCTTTGCCTTTTGGATTTCTTCCCGGGACTGGCGGAGTTCTGCGGCTTGTGCCTCGAGCTCGGCCTGATGCAGTTCCAACTCCTCCACCAGTTTCCGGATCTTTTCTTCAGCTTTCTTTCGTTTGGTAATATCCCGGTTGGAGGAACGGCGCCCCAGGAACCTGCCTTCGGCATCGATAATGGGCTGGCACACGTGACCCATCCAGCGTTCCTGTCCGTCACGCCCGATAATCCGGAACTCAAGCTCAACTATCTCTTCATCATTTGCATCCTGCTGCATATGCAGTTCAACCCTGGCATGGTCTTCCGGGTGTACGATTCTTAGATAAAGGCCGAAATCATTCATGAACTCAGTGTCGGCGTATCCGGTGAGGCGCAGGCAAGAAGGCGACATGTAGATGAACCGGTCCTCGGGACTGCGCCAGTATTCCCAGTCATATGTAAACTCCGAGACTATCCTGAATTTCTCCTCGCTTTGTTTGAGCGCTTCTTCCGCCTTCCTCCTCACTTGCATCTCTATCTCCAGGTCTGCCTTGGAGGCGGTAACGGCCTTCAAATTGGAGGTCATCCGGTTGAAGGTGCGGCAAAGATCGGTGATTTCATCGCTGCCCGCCTCTTCGATTCTGTAGTCGAGGTTGCCGGAGCCGATGATGGCGGCTCCTTCGCTCAGATTGGCCAGGGACGACGTAATACCCCGTCTTGTACTTCGCAGGACGATGGTAAGCGGTACGCTGGCAAGCCCCACAACCAGCAAAATGAGTACGACGGTTTTTATTTCGGTTGCCCTGGTGCTGTCATCCAGCAAGCTGCGCAGAAGGGCGGCGCTGGAATCCGCCTCGTATGACCTCAGCAGCAGCAAACCGGTCAGCCGTTCTCCCGCACCCGTCGTGTCGCCGCTTTCATAGGCAGAAATTAATTGTATAAACAGCTCTTCCATGGTCTGATTATTCAGGCGGACCCTGTCGAGAAGCTGCTGCTGTTCCGAGTTCAAGAGCTGGGTATTTTCTACCAGCCCTGTCAGGTACTCGTGCTCGGCAAAGAACTGCTGTTTCGGCCTTTCTTCATGGTAAAGGGTGTAGGAAAAGACAAAATGGTTGAGTTCGGTGATGCTGCTCCTGATTTGCCGGACCATGGCGCCAGCTTCCTGCGTTCTGGTCATTTCATGGTAGGAAAACACCAGCGCCACCAAAATGACAAGGGCCATGAATACGGGGATGTATACACCCAGCTCCAACCTGGTGCTGATTTTCATAGCATAATCCTATTTTCCTGAAATCCTGACGCTTTCGGGCTTGACCGATTTCAAGCCGTCGGCATAGATATAATCCAGGAAATTGGGGACCGTTTTCCCGGCAGTCAGGTTATTGCCTATCATCCAGCGTGCTTCATCCTCCATTGCCAGTATCAATGACTGTTCGAGCGAGAGCGAAAACTGATTCTGGGTCCATACCGTTTCCATATACTCCGAATCTAAACCCAGTTCCTTTTGTACGATGGCTTTTGCTTCGTCAGGGTTGAGCAGGGCATAATCCTCAGCCTGGGCTATAGACTTAAGGAAATTGACGGCCAGTTCAGGATGATTGTTTACCCACTCGCTTGTGGAAAGCATCAGCCCGTGCATGAACTGGCCGCTCTGGGCGGGCCAGAAAAAGCCGTTGGTGCCCAGCTGTTCCCTGGCGGCATCCGCCTCCGGCTGTGCAGTTACCACTACATCGACATCCCCCTCCACCACGGCGTTAATCCATTGCGCCGGTGTTTTAAGGTCGATGAGGTCAATATCATTCATTGTCATGCCGTTCAATTCAAGGAACCTGCCGAGATAGAATTCGGCTATAGTTCCCCTCGCTACCCCGATCGTTTTTCCCCTCAGGTCCGCAGGCAGGTTAATCTCCCGGTCTTTGCGCCCAATTAAATATATGAATTCACCCTTGTTGGCATTGCACAAGATAACCATTGATTCATGCTGGAACGCCATTCTGACCACCGGGAATTCGCTCATTCCCACCGTAATATCCGCTTCGCCGTTGAGCACTCCGCTCAGTGAAGCCGCCCCGGTATCGTACTTGCGCAGGGTGATATCGATGCCGTTATCGCTGAAGAACTGCCGGTTCAGGGCAACCCAGAAAAGGGCAGTCGATTCAAAAGGCGAATAGGCAACGACTACCGGTGTATTTTCAGAGGGAACGCCTTCCTGGCAGGACCAGGAGCCAAGGAGCATGGCGAGAACGCCGGCAACAGTAAGAATGCGTGCAGCCAGCCCGGGCATGCCCTTCCGTGAACTTTCTGCAGATACGGTCCTTGCCTTGTTCAGTTTTTGCCACCTTTCTTTGCCGCGAGCAGGTTTTCCTCCCCCGGCACCACAATCACCCGTATGTCATCGCGAGGAGGGCTTCAGCCCGACGTGGCGATCTCACACAAACCGGCAATCTAAAAACCGGTTTTACTGAAACCTCTGTTCGGTCCAGGGGTCGCCCCGGTTGTGATACCCGGCCCGCTCCCAGAACCCCGGCTGGTCATCTACCCTGAACTCCACTTCGGTGACCCACTTGGTGCTTTTCCAGAAGTACAGGTGGGGAACCACCAGCCTCGCCGGGGCGCCGTGTTCGGCTGTCAGGGGCTTGTTGTCATGCGCGGTGGCAAACACGACATCATCCCGGAGAAAATCTTCCATCATCAAATTTGCCGAAAAACCGCCGGGCGCCTTGATTATTACGTAGCGGGCTTCGGGCTTGACTTGAGCCAGTTCGGCTATCGTCTTGGAACCCGGGCCTTCCCAGAGGTTGCTCAGCCTCGTCCAGGTGGTGACGCAGTGCATGTCGGAAAAAACCTGGACCGTGGGCAGAGACATGAATTCATCGTAGCTAAGCACCGCCGGATTGTTAATGGCGCCCGAAAGGGTGAAGGTCCATTGCGGCGGGTCGATGCGGCGCACCCCGCCGGCCTGCAGGACCGGCCAGTTGTTCGTCTGGTACTGACCGGGCGGAATGCGGTCGTCCCTCAAAGTATCCGGGCTGATTATGGTATCCGGCGGCAGGGTACTCGTGGGGCTGGTTGAAGTGCCGGTTGTCCCCGGCTGGTTGGAACAGGCGCCGGCAAAAAGAGCCGAGCCGACTATCAGGCCGCCTGCAATGGAGCCGGCACCGCCGATGAATTCCCGCCGGGTTAAACCACCGGGTTTTTCATCCTTGCCCTCTTCGGGTTTCCCTTTCTTACCCATTTCCCACCTCTTTTCGGACTGGCAAAATCGGAAACAGGACAGGTGTCGCGTTTATTATAGCCGTGTACCGGTATATGTCAAACGCATTCGATCTCCGAGACTGCCGCGCCTTCTACGAAGGCTCGCAGTGACTTTTTGGGGGGTCATCGCGAGGAGGGCGCCAGCCCGACGTGGCGATCTCATACAACCCGCTGATCCAAGAATCGCGTTAAAACGCCAAGCCCGGTTAATCTACACTGGCACAAACCACCCAGAGTTCAATCGGTACGTCTATAGTGTAAATCTCGTTGACGAAATTGAAAATCCAGCAGCTGCCGTCTGCATTGGGATAGTCTTGCATAAGGGGAACTTGTATGTATCGGGATGAATGTCCGGCGGCAAATACCTTTTTACCTGTAGGGGCGTATACTTCAAACGTCCACCAGGTAGCACCTGCTGGAAGCACAACTTCTTCCTTTACCACTTCATACCCGGATATTCCGGCGGGCCCTTGAATTCCCTGTATTCCCTGAATTCCCTGCTCGCCCTGGTCCCCCTTGGGCCCCTGTATCCCCTGGATGCCCTGCTCTCCCTGCAATCCCTGCTCGCCCTGCTCACCCTGTATCCCCTGGATACCCTGCTCACCCTGGTCCCCCTTGGGGCCCTGCTCACCCTGAATCCCCTGGATTCCCTGTATCCCCTGAATACCCTGCTCGCCCTGTTCTCCCTGCGGCCCCACGAGCCCCTGTTCACCCTGCGGACCCCGCGGCCCGACGGGTCCCGTTTCGCCCTGAACCCCCTGCAGGCCCTGGGGGCCTTCTACCCCCTGCTGCCCCTGCGGCCCTGCTGGCCCAGCCGGCCCGGCAGGACCCTGTTCGCCGGGCGCTCCCTGCGGGCCTGGTTCTCCCTGCGGCCCGGCAGGCCCCTGAATCCCCTGAGGCCCAACCGGCCCGGCAATTCCCTGTATGCCCTGCGCTCCCTGTAGCCCGGCAGCGCCCTGTTCCCCGGTCAAACCCCGGGGACCGGTGCAACCGGCTATCGACAACACAAGTACCAGGGTAACCAGAATCGAACCCACTGTCCTGAGTGACCTGTTCAAAGGTTTCTCCCTTCGCCTTACGAGGGCAACAAAAAACCAGCCGCACTATTTACTGATTTGCGGCTGGCGTTATTCATAATTAACTGTATGATAACGTTACGAACGTCTGGTTTCAATAGGTTTGACGGTTTTTATTTCAAGATTGCCGCACTCACTTCGTTCCCTGGCAATGAATTATGTAAGGTCATCGCGAGGGGATCAGTCCGACGTGGCTTACCCTATTCCATACAACTCCGGCTGTCCCCTGGTTCACCAACCGGAGCCGGGGAGCCGTGCCGGCGCCGGTCCCAGCCGTCCCACAGCACCAGCATGCTGGGCAGTACCAGCACCGCCGCAAACAGCGAAAACACGATGGCATAAACGATTACATACCCCAGCTGCTGGAAGGGTATCAGCGTGGAGGTAATCAGCACCCCGAAGCCGATGGCGGTGGTAAGCGCCGAACCGGCCAGGGCGCTGCCGGTTTGCGAAACCGTCCGCCTCAGGGCCAGTTTGCAGTCGGGCGTTTTTTCACGCTCTTCCAGGAAGCGCGAGGTCAGGTGGATGGTAAAGGGAACCCCGATGCCTATGGAAAGAGCCGCCAGCGTGGCTGTAACCGGGTTGATGGGGATGCCGGTGACCGCCATGGCGCCGAAGGTGAGAGAGAGCACCAGCCCCACCGGTAAAACCGTTATGATTCCGATAAGCGGTTTGTGCGAATAAATAGTGTAGTGGACGGTAAGCAGCAGCATGGCGCCGCCCAGGGCGATCAGCAGGGAAAGCACCTGCGAGTTTTCTATCGCCTGGCTCTGGCGCGCCTGGGCAATGGTCTGGGAAGTAATCACGATATCGGCCCCCGCCTCTTCCACCGGCTCGAAAACCTCACCCAGCCCCGAGGTAAGCGCCGCCACCCCGTTCTGGCCGCCGGAAGTCCGAATATCGACCCTGGTAATCAGCGAGCCGTCGTTATCCCGCGCCAGGACCTGCCCGGCGGCGGGTACATTGGCAATCAGGTAATCATAAATTGCCGCCACGTCCGCATCATTTCCGACCGTAAGGTCCGCCCTGACCCCCAGAGCCCCCAGTTCGGCACCGTAGCCGGCGGCAAACGCCTGGCCCAGCACGGAGGCAATCGAGTTGGCATCCGCAAAACCTCCGGCGCTCTGGACTCCCGGCACATCCGCCGAGGCGGCAACGGCGCTTATCAAGGCGTTGTGCGCTCCGGGCGCGGCTATATCCCCGGTCACCAGGACCTGGGTCCTTTCCTCGAAGCCGCCGCCGAACTCTTCGGTCAGCGTGTCGAAAGTTGCCAGCAGTGGTTCGTTTTTGGGCACGAAATCGGTCAGGTTGAACTCGCTTTCAAGCTGGGTAAACCCGTAGCCGCCAAGCACGGTGAGAAGCATCGCAATAATCACCGTGGCAGCCGGTGCGCGTTCTGCCGGCCAGGCCGCTTTTTCGGCAATTCTGGATAAACCGCTCTTTGCCTGCCCGGCAAGGGCTTCCAAAGGCAGGTTGCCCCTGCGGGCTCCGCGCCGGTCCAGGATGATGCGCACCGCCGGCAGGAAGGTTACCGCCAGCAGGAAAGCTGCCGAGATGCCCACCGCCGCCAGCACCCCCAGCGTAGCCAGGAAGGAAACCGGGCTGGAAAGGTTGGTCAGGAACCCGATGGCGGTAGCACCGGTAGCCAGCAGCAGGGTGAAACCGGTGGTGGTCATGGCAATGCGAAGCGCCTTCTCCGGGTCACCGCCGGCACCGGTTTCAAAGCGGTAGCGCGCCAGGAGGTGAATGGCAAAATCCACCCCGAGCCCCACGATCAGAATCGGCACCACCTGCGTCTGCGGGGAGAAATAGTCTATCAAGCCCAGGTAATCCGGACCCAGCAGGACGCCGGTGCCCTGCATCCAGACCACGGCGATTATTATTATCACCAGCGTAAGGCCGACATCGGCAGCGGTGCGCCCCAGGATCAGCCGGCGCTGGCCCGGACCGGGCCTCAGCCAGTAAACCACTGCCAGGATGAGCAGAACTATAGCCATGGCGATGCCGAACAGGCGCCCGATTTCAGGCCCGGGGTCGCTGGCTGTCAGCAGCAGACCGAAGCTGAAAGGCGTTGCCGAAATCCCCTGCGGGGCTTCCACCGTTTTGATTACATCGAAGAGCTCGCGCTGCTGTTCGATCACCTCCAGCGTATCGAGCCCGGTAGTATCCTGAAACACCAGCATCAAGCCGGACGTGGGCGGTTCGCCCGAGCCCATCAGGCTTTCGTAGAGGGCCGCAAACTGCGGCGGCGCCATCTCGATTGCCTTCTGCTGGAAGGCCGCCACCATTTCATCGCTTAACTCTGCCGGGTTCAGTCCGGCGGCCTCGGCAGCCTGCGCCACCCCGGTCAGAAAGCTTACCACCGGCGGCTGCTGGCCTCCACCAATCAGCGTACCGGCTGCTTCGCTTTCAAAAATAGCCCTTTCTATTGAACCCACCGCCGCCAGGGAAGCCGCCGAGCGGATATCCCCTTGGGCTTCCAGCACAACCTGCAGCACCGAAGTAGGCTCCCCGAAAAACTCCTCGATAACATCCAGCGCCCGGGTGAGTTCGTTATCTTCGGTGACCACTTCCTGCACGGTTACCGACTGGGTGGCAAAAATTCCGAGTACGACGGTCACAACTAAAACGGCGGCAATTACCACTGCCGGCCGTTTGATTATCAGTTCAGCCAGGGCGCGAAAAAGCGTTTGCAAATAAATCTCCTTAACTACCAGCACTAATTATCAATTGTAAAATTGACCTGCATTATAACAGAACATTTTAAGAATATGTAATTTGGGCATATGGTTATTTTTTTACAATAATGATATATTGTTTGGAATATTTTCCGCCGGGTAGTTAACGGAGAAAAACTTGAAATTCTTTATAGACAGCCTTGCGTGAGATACATCGACAACA
>Ga0068711_1000826_pt1 | contig 21785 bp, 21 predicted proteins | sample MTBAKMMethaMetaG_FD_62224 | JGI IMG/M metagenome (GOLD analysis project Ga0068711, IMG submission 62224) | Enrichment culture microbial communities from Arthur Kill intertidal strait, New Jersey, USA, that are MTBE-degrading - MTBE-AKM (Arthur... | ecosystem: Environmental > Aquatic > Marine >...
GCTCGTCACATCCTGGGGCTGGAGAAGGTCCCAAGGGTTGGGCTGTTCGCCCATTAAAGTGGCACGCGAGCTGGGTTCAGAACGTCGTGAGACAGTTCGGTCCCTATCTGTTGTGGGCGTAGGAGACTTGAGAGAGCCTGACGTTAGTACGAGAGGACCGCGTTGGACAGACCACTGGTGTACCAGTTGTTCCGCCAGGAGCACCGCTGGGTAGCCACGTCTGGAAGAGATAAGCGCTGAAAGCATCTAAGCGCGAAGCTCGCCTCAAGATGAGGTCTCCTTAGAGGGTCGTTGTAGACGACAACGTTGATAGGTCGCAGGTGTAAAGACGGTGACGTCAAAGCCGAGCGATACTAATTGCCCGAAGCTTTCCTCGCGGGTTTTATTGTTGGTGTTTTTGTTGTAATGAAGATTTTCTTCCAGGGTTCATGTCAGTCATAAGAAGCAAGATGTCAGATTAGAGACATCAGATAAAGACTTCGGTATGACCATAAGATATTGTATAGCTGAAAAGCAAGCTGAAAACTTTAGGTGGCTACAGCGACGGGGTTCCACCTCTTCCCATTCCGAACAGAGAAGTTAAGCCCGTCAGCGCCGATGGTACTGCAGTAATGTGGGAGAGTAGGTCGCTGCTTATTTTACTCAGAGCCCGGTTCTTGAAAAAGAGCCGGGCTTTTTTGTGCATTAAATAGTTTTCAGACCCGGTGTTTTAAGTGTTAAGACAGGAAAATGATATTGTGTACTCTGAAGGGATGATTTGTGAGGACAGGAATAGAGTGTTGTGTGTGTGAAGGTAGCCAGACGGCTGCCTTTTTTTGTTGAAAGGCCCAGACACCAGAAGAAGGATTTCAGACACTTTATCCTATATCCATCCTATATCGGTCCTATATCGGTCCTATATCGATTATATATCGGCTTCGGCAAGGTAAACTGCAAGGCATTCTTTTGACTTTTTCCGCGGAAACGGGAAAAGACAATAAATGGTTTTTCGGGTTTTACTGCCGCACTTATCCCATACTCATCTTATACTGCTCCTATCCTCAACTTAGGAAAGCCATTCTACCATGCCATACTTTCACTTTTTACAATAGGATCATTTGTTTCAACTGGTGGTTGCGTTGATTTTCCGTAGTTTTGGAAAAAATTTGAACGATGGATATTGTTCTGATTGGTGCAGGTAATCTGGCCACCCGCTTGGGATTACGCCTTCGGGAATGTAATCACCGGATTGTACAAGTGTATTCGCGTACTGAGGCATCTGCCAAATTACTGGCTTCGCTTCTTGGCTCCGAATGGACGACTCAACCGGATGAAATTTCACCGGAAGGGCAACTATACCTGATTTCAGTAAGCGACAAAGCGGTTGAATCAGTATTGGCACAGATGAATTTTGGAAATCGTTTGGTTGCGCATACCGCCGGAAGTATGCCTATGGATGTGCTGCAACCATTCACTATAAACTATGGTGTTTTCTATCCTTTACAAACTTTTTCCAAATCCAGGGAGGTCGATTTTGCACAAATACCGATTTGCATAGAGGCAAATAGTCCTGAGAATCTTGAAATCCTGCATAAGCTAGGTCGCTCTATATCTAATGATATTAGGGAAATTGATACGGTACAACGCCGGCAACTGCATCTTTCGGCTGTATTTGTCTGTAATTTCGTCAATCATTTGTATGCCGTTGGAGAGGAGCTGCTGAAGGAGGAGAAAATCGATTTTGATATTCTTAAGCCACTGATTTCAGAAACGGCAGCAAAAGCTGTTGAGTTTTCACCTAAGGAAGTTCAGACTGGTCCCGCTGTTCGGTACGACCGGAATGTGATTGATAAGCATCTGGAGATGTTGAAATCGCATTCGCAATGGAATGATATTTATAAGTTAATGAGTGAAAGTATTCATCAATTACATAGACATTGAATTATGGCATTTTTTAAGGAAGAACTGATGAACGTCAAAGGCTTCGTTTTTGATGTTGACGGCGTTTTATCCCGAATTATACAACCGCTGACGCCGGAAGGTGATCCAGTGCGAACCGCTAATATACGAGACGGATTTGCCATGGTACATGCCATCCGAACTGGTTATCCACTAGCCATCATTACAGGTGGAAATACCACCGAAGTGCGGAAACGTTACCAAAAACTGGGTGTAACGCATCTGTACATGGGGTCACTGGACAAGATTACCTTTTTCGAGGATTTTCTGAAGAAAAGTGGGTTAAAGGATTCCGAGATTATGTACATGGGTGATGATTTGCCTGATTATTTGGTAATGAAGCGTGTGGGCGTTCCGGTTTGTCCGAACGATGCAGTTACCGAAATCAAATCGGTTTCCAAGTATATATCCGATAAGAATGGTGGAGAAGGTTGCGTGCGCGATGTTATTGAGCAGGTCCTTCGCGCTCAGGGAAAATGGATCGACCCGGAAAAATTACACTGGAGCAGCTTCTAAGAAGTATGGTACTTGAGAATTTAAAGAATTACCGCATTATTCTGGCATCCAAATCACCGCGACGGCAAGAGTTATTGGCTGATTTGGGCATTGAATTCGAAACAGAAACCCATGAGATCGATGAGGTCTTCCCGGAAGGGTTGCCCATGGAGGAAATTCCGCAATTCCTGGCCCGGTTAAAAGCTGAGCCATTTGTTGGAACAATGAAGGAGAACGACCTGGTGATAACCTCCGATACCATCGTGTATGTGGAAGGTGAAGTGCTTGGAAAACCAGCCGATTACACAGATGCCGTAAAGATGATGGAGAAGTTGTCCGGACGTCGGCACGAAGTAGTCACAGGTGTTTGCTTAACATCAAAGAATAAGCAGGTTAGTTTTGCCTCGGTTACCGATGTCTTTTTCAAGGCGCTTTCGCGGGATGAAATTGATTATTACATAACTCATTATAAACCTTATGACAAAGCCGGTGCATACGGTATTCAGGAGTGGATTGGCTACATTGGCATCGAACGCATCGAAGGTTCGTATTTCAACGTGATGGGTCTGCCGGTTCAACATTTGTATGAGGAGCTGCGTAAATGGTAGTGCATTGATTCACTGCGGATAACTTTCTGCAAAATCTTTCCAGCCTGTTAAACCATATAGGCTGTTTCATGTCAAAGAGTTCTAACTCCGATAAAAAATGGTCGGATAAACGAGCAGGCATGAAAACATGGAAATACACATGGATGATCGTCACTTTGCTGGCGCTTCTTCCGCTTCTTCCGATCGTCGGATTAATGGAAATCGAGTTTGATGGTCTATTGCCGGTGATCCGGATGGAAAGTCTGACGCTTCCTTCACACGATGGCGGAATAGCCCGACAGGTATATGGTGTCAATTTCGGCTTGCATACTACCGGTGAGTGGGCTATCCGATGGTTGGTTGTTGTTTTAAGTTGTACCCCGTTTTGTATCCTTACGGGAATAAAATCGCGAATAACTACTCGACAAGCGATGGGAATTACAGCGTTTGTCTATGGAGCGCTCCATTATTTATTTTTTCTGATTCAGAGGGGACTACCGGAGACTTTTGTCGAAGTGAATTTCATTTTGGGACTGATTGCGGTATTCATCATGTTGCCGTTGGCATTGACTTCGAATCGTAAAGCACTGCGGTTTATGAGAAAGAAGTGGAAGAAGCTGCATCGCCTGGCATATTTTGCCGGTTCACTTGCTGTATTGCACGTTGCGATATTAGGAAAGGGAGACTGGATTCCATATGCAATTATTCTTGGCATCGGCTTCATTCTCCGAATTCCATCGGTAAAGGAAAACATAACAACCTTCCGAAAATCCATTTCTTCCGGTCGAATGATCCGAAGAGCGACATTATAGAGAATTGAAAATTGTTCTTACTATTTTTATCTCCGGAAGAAGATTTCCACTTCTTCCGGAGATTTTTATTTGAAAACAAACGGGCTTTAGATTAACTCTTGAACTTCCTGGTAAGAAAATGAAAATAGAAACAATCGTATGGCTATTACCGGTGGTTTTCATGATTCACGATTTTGAAGAAATCATCATGATTCCTTTATGGCTGGAAAAGAACCGTGAGGAAGTACTTTCCCGTTTTCCGAAATTGGGAAACAGGATGCTGGCTCAGTTTGGAAAGCTCTCCGGAACAGGATTTACGGTAGCCGTGCTCGAAGAGTTTGTTTTCATTTCCCTTTTGACCTTGCTGGCTGCCGAAAATAGCTGGTACAATCTCTGGACTGGTTTGATGCTTGTATTTTTTCTGCATCTTTTTCTGCATGTTGGACAATTTCTGGTTTTTCGGAAGTACATCCCTGCGATCGTCACTTCGGTGCTTAGTATGATTTATTGCCTGTATGCCTTGAATTTTATGGTGGTACATAAACTAATATTCTGGCCGGATGTCATGAAGTGGTTCGTTATTTTCCTTATTCTGGTAGCTCTGAATCTGATGATTGCTCATCGCTTGGGAGCCCATCTAAATCAAGTATTGGTTAGAAATCGAAAGAAAAATAAAAAGTAGTTGTAACCTTTCTCATTGTACGATAGTCACATCTTTTTCTATTTTTGGGCTTTCGTGAACAAATTAACCTACTTACAAGATGAATTTTAAGAACTTACTGCTTTCCCTTTTGTTGGCATGGGGAGTTTATTTTTCCGCTGCCGCGAAAGAAGGAATGTGGATTCCAACGCTGTTGCAGAAATACAACATCGAAGAGATGCAGCAAATGGGATTCAAACTGACTGCCGACGATATTTACAGTGTGAACCATGCCAGTATGAAAGATGCTGTGGTAATTTTCGGCAGCGGCTGCACGGGTGAGGTGATTTCGCCCGATGGATTGCTGATTACTAATCACCATTGCGGATACAGTTCCATTCAGAAACATTCGTCAGTCGAGCATGATTACCTGACCAATGGATTTTGGGCCATGAACCGGGAGGAGGAGTTGCCGAATCCCAACTTGACAGTCAAATTCCTGGTAAGAATGGAAGATGTGACTGAACAGATTTTGGATAGCGTGACCAATAAAATGACCGAAAGTGAGCAACAGGCACGCATTGCCGAGAACACGGCTAAAATTGAAAAGGAAGCCACGGAGGGAACCGATTATACTGCGGTAGTGAAACCGCTTTTTTACGGCAATCAGTATTTTGTGTATGTCTACGAAGTATACAAAGATGTCCGGTTAGTAGGAGCTCCCCCTTCGGCTATTGGGAAATTTGGCGGCGATACCGATAACTGGATGTGGCCGCGACATACCGGAGACTTTTCTGTTTTCCGCATTTATGCCGGGAAGGACAACAAACCGGCTGAATATTCACCGGATAATGTTCCCTATAAGCCGAAGAAATTCTTTCCGATTAACATGAAGGGAGTGAAAAAAGGCGATTTCACCATGGTTTTTGGTTACCCTGGAAAAACGGAGGAATATCTACCTTCTCAAGCCGTTAATCTGATCATGACGCAAAGTGATCCGGAAAAGGTAGCTATCCGAACAGCAAAGTTACGTATCATGAATGCAGACATGGAAGCTGACCGTGCGGTTCGTATCCAGTATGCATCGAAATATGCCCGCACATCCAACTCATGGAAGCGATGGCAGGGCGAAGTAACTGGATTAAAAAGAATGGGGGCAGTGGAGAGAAAACAGCAAGGTGAGAAGATCTTTTCTGAATGGCTTAGTACTACTTCTTCCCGGAAGGAAAAATACGGTAATATTTTACCACGTTTCGAAGAGTTGTATGCAGAATTTGCACCTTATCAGCGGGCCGATGATTACTACGCCGAAGTGGTGACGCGGGGAACAGATATTTTCAGTCTGGCTGGAAAATTCGACCGCATTCGCCGGCTGGCAGAGCTAAATGCAACCGGTAGATTGGAAGTCGCCATTCCTGAATTGAAAGAAGAGTTGATTAGTTATTTCAAAGATTATAACCAACCGACCGATGTGAAGGTGTTTGCGGCATTGCTGACCATGTATGTCAAAGACTTGTCAAAGGATTGGGTACCTGAGGAATTGAGCCGACTTTCTTCCGAGAAGTTGGTGAAAATTTATCAGAAATCGGTGCTGACGGATGAGAAAGCACTGAATGAAATTTTGAATGATTTCGATACCGGCAATGTAAAGAAACTGGAGAAAGACCCGGTGATGCAATTGTACAGAGCGCTTCGAAACACTTATGAAGCAAAAGTGGAGTCTCGATACCGGGAATTGAACGATTCCATTAAGGCCAATCAAAAGATGTACATGGCTGGTTTACTCGAAATGAATGCTGACAAGCGTATGATGGCAGATGCCAATTTTACGCTCCGTGTAGCTTATGGTAAAGTGGAAGGTTACAATCCGCGCGATGGAGTGCATTATAATTATTACACCACGTTGAAAGGCATCATGGAAAAAGACAATCCCGATGTATACGATTATGATGTGCCGGATCAATTGAAAAAATTATATCAGCAAAAGAATTTTGGCTCTTACACCAACGGTGACGGACAGGTTCCGGTGGCATTTTGTGCCTCAAATCATACCACGGGAGGAAATTCCGGAAGTCCTGTAGTTGACGCGGAAGGAAACCTGGTTGGTGTGAACTTCGACCGGACCTGGGAGGGCACGATGAGTGACATCATGTTCGATCCGGACCAGTGTCGGAATATTATGCTCGATATCCGTTATGCGTTGTTCATTATCGACAAATTTGCTGGTGCCGGATATTTGCTTGACGAAATGGAACTGGTCAGGTAAACACTACTCCGAAATAAAATTAAGCCCCGCCGGTAATCACTGACGGGGCTTTTCAATTCTTTTCGTTCCCCGAAGAAGTTATTCAGGATTGTTCGGAAAGAAGGTTCTGCTGGAAATTTACTAATCGAAAAATATCTATGCTTACTGCGAAACGGTCACACTGACTTGCGGAGCAATCATGTCCGAATCGCTTTTGTTGTCATGGTAATTACAATGTATTTTCCCGTCAATCCAGACCAGATTCCATGGCGAATAAGATTTAACCGAACTATTCGGATTATGTATGTTCGAACTGGGTAAAAGCTGTCCTTGCGTTGCATAACGGCCGAGATTCTGATCATGAAGAATCAGGGCAAACATATCGTTATTATCGCTCAAAGCTGATGGAGATTGGATTCTCAACCGGATAATTTCCCGCATGGCCCTATCGATGAAAGATGAATTTTCTCCTTCCGGAATGTTTTGCTGAACAGCAATTCGGTTTCCACCGGACGATATTGTGGCAGATGCCACAGAAAAATCTTCGTTTCCTTCCTGATCGATAAATCCCAGACGACCGTCTTTCCGGACGAGAGCCCATGGTGGACCGTATGTGCCGAAATGGTCAATCATTTCGTATTGCGGTTTGACCACTTCCTTTCCATGTTTATCGATAAAACCCAACTTGCCGTTTTTCTCTATCAAAGCCCATGATACACCATGTGCACCAAATTTTTCGATAGAATCGTATTGCGGAGCAACAACCAGATTACCTTCCTGATCGATGAAGCCGAATTTGCCATCTTTCATGATCAAAGCCCATGGAACGCCGTACTCACCATACTTGCCCACCACTTGATAATCGGAAGTCTCTTTTGTATTCTGTGCGGTTGAAACAGAAAAACAAATAATGATACCTGCAATAGTGAATAGAATTTGTTTCATGATGACCTCCATGCTTGATACAACTAAATACCAACGTAAACGGAGGGCAATTTATTGAGTGAGAGGCTGAAAAATTGAGCGGAAAATTATGTGTTATTTTTAACAAAAAAGAAATCCCGTATGCAGCACGGCTGTTACGGGATTTTCTGAATTAAAGAGAGAATCAGATTTCGTCGGTTTCCACTACTTTCGACAAGATGTCGGCGTAGGGAAGCAACAGATATTTTTTCCCTTCGAATTCAACTTCATTTCCGCTGAATTCTTTGTACAGCACCATGTCACCCACGGCAATTTCCGGGTTTTCAACGTTGCTGATGGCAGCTACTTTGCCAATGTTCTTTTTTGCTTTCGCCGAATCGGGAATAATAATTCCGCCAGCCGTTTTTTCTTCGTGGCTATTTTCGGTTAACTCAATCAGTACATTCTGATTTACTGGTTGAAGCTCTCTCATGGTACCTAAATAATTATGGTTTAACAAATTAAATATCACAGTCGATAATCAGTGTCAATGAATAACTATGGCTATTAAAAATACAACCAAAATCAGGAACCCAAAAGATACTTAGGCAAAAGAATCGGCTTCAGCAAAGCCCTTCCGGAAATTCCGGTTCATGGACTGACAGGAAAATTACCTGATTCCCAACAGTGCGTCAATGCGGGCTTTATCAAAACCCACGACGACCTGTCCGTTGATGAGCGTTTGCGGAACGCCCTGCTGTCCGCTGCGTTTGACCATTTCCTCTGCAGCCTTCTGGTCACGTGAAACGTCAATGTCGCGGAAGCGAATATTGTTATCCCTGAAATAGGATTTGATGGTATTACACCAGGTACAAGTTGGTGTTGAATAGACCACCACATTTTTTTGCGGTTTTTCTTTGTCTCCATTTGTGGCCGAATGAAAGGTACTGCCTTCAAATAAATTCTGGTAGAATTTCTCTTCATTGCAACCTTTCACCACATTTTTCAGCTCGCCATTCTCAAATTCCAGCAATCCCGGAACCGATGTGATTCCGTATTGTGGATGAATATCATGAACGGTTGCTACATCTGCGGCAAGCACATTGGCTTTCTCCACTTTGTCAGCCGCTGATTCTACCGCTTTGAGGGCGCAGAGGTTTTGTTCCGAGCCACTCGATTTGTAAAGCAGCAGGTAAGACTTTCCCTCCGTCTCAATTGCTTTCTGTAGTTCGCCGAATGATTGAATCTGTTTCATACGATTAATCTATCTCTAACTGTTTTTACTTCTTTTTCGTGTTCACCTGTTTTTCTGCTTTCAGCTGAGTAAAGGCAAACCGGTATGTCAAACTTCCGTTGGGACATTCCGAAACGCACTGCAAACATTTTGAACAGCTGAAACTGGTCCCGGGACGCTCTTTCCCGTTTTGATAAACACTGTATTTCGCAGGGCTTAAAGTCGAAATATAACATTGCTTATCGCAGATACCGCACGATTTGCATGTGTCTTTGTTTAAAGATATCCGGTAAAACGAAAGCCGGTTCAGCCAGCCAGATATCCATGCAATCGGACATCCCAATTTATGATATTGGTAAGTTTGCCGGAACGATTCTCCTGGTGTCAGACTCATCAGAAATTCCATCATGACACCCATTGGGCACATCCAGCGGCAGAATACCTTTCCCATAATGACACCAGTTATGGCTCCAAAAAGGAGCACATACCACAGCGAAATATGATAATAACCAATAATGATGTAGAGCGCGACCCCAATGATTACCTGAATCACTTTGCGTTGTTTGATGGCCCACCGTAACAGTTTTTGCTTTTTCATTGCTTTGTTGCTTTTGAGAATCACTGATTCAGCAATTCACATTTTCAGTGCATTATCTGTTAGGCAGAACATCCGATTGTGCAATCACAATCAATCTCTCTTCTGCCAACAAGTGTGCCAAGTTGCGAAAAAATGACATACTGACATATCCAGATGATTAAATATATAATTTGTCTGAATAAGCACTGTTCGAATATTATTTGCTGGCGCTAATTTTTTTTATAAAACAGGTGTGATAGTGTATTTAATCAGTTGAAAATATGATTTGTATGACTGGTATGCGATTTTCGAAAACTTCATTACACTACTGACAAAATGGACTTTGTTGGCACTGAAGATGAGGTTGGTTATTGTACGGGTCGGAAGAAAGCGTAAAATTTGAGGAAACAGAAATAGTGACAAACCTAAATATAACCTCAATGAAGGACATCGAATCCATCGATGACATCAAATTTCTGGTCGATCATTTTTATGCTAAGGTACAAGTTGACGATCTCCTTGGGCCCATTTTTAACAGTCGGCTCGAAGGTCGTTGGGAAAAGCATCACAAGCGGCTTTACCGGTTTTGGAATACCGTTTTGTTACGCAAACCGGATTATTACGGGAAACCGGTGGAAATGCATTTCAACATGAATATTGGTGGAGAACATTTTTCCCGTTGGCTGGAAATATGGAACGAAACCGTGCAAAGTAATTTTGAAGGCACGATAGCCGATCGGGCTTTACTTCGTGGAAAAACAATGGCGATGGCCTTTCTTGAAAAAATCGAGAAACACCGGCAAAACAATTGGGAGGCTAAAGAAATTTAACCACATAACGTGTATAAATCGAGGTAAGAGTTGATGCACATCACCGGGACATTTCCCGATTTCCTGAGTATTTTTCGAATAGTTAGTCCCAGCCAGTTATCTATGAAGGTGGTTTTGTCGTTTCCCGAAACAATTAATAAGGCTTCCGAAACGCCAAGTGCATGTTCCAGTGCCGTTTTGGAAAGTTTCCAGGTCTGAGCGCTACTTTCGATTACCTGGTAAGGGAAAGCAAATTTATCGAACAGGATTTCAATGGCTGACAGATTCTTTTCAACACGTTTTCGATCGTCGACACCCGGTTCACGGGCCGCCATTAAATCAACTAATGCCTGATTATTCCGGCCAATGTAACTGGCCCAAAGAGCCAGATCCTTGCTTCTTTTCATATAACCTACCGGAATAACCAGTCTTTTATAGAAGTTCTCAATTTCTTTTTCCCCATCCACAAACAGAAATGGAAAACCTGATAGTTTCAGTTGTGGAAGCAAATATCTGGATGAAGTTTTACCTGCTGTCATTAGAATCACATCATAAACCTCCGACAAATCCATTAGCATCTCTTGCGAAAGCTCGTGTTCGCGGACAAGATACCGAACTCTGACCGAAGGGATGATATCGGAAGTTTGTCCGGCTACACCACGCATTTTGGCTTCAGCCATCAGTTTATCTTCCTTGTGCTTTCTATCCATCAAATGAAGTAATAACAACTCCTTTTTCAGAATACTTGCCAGGTAGATTCCATGAATCAGAGCAGCGTTCATTCCAGGCGAAAAGTCGCACCAGACCACTATTTTTTGTTCCATATCAGCCATTGCTGAAAGATAACAATTATTCGTTTTTCCTTACCGTGATAAATATGCCTGTTGTCTTTCAATTTTGTGCTGCAGGTCATGTTTCTGCCTGTCATCGGTCATCTTTTCCATGTGCAGATTTTAATACATTTGGCTCGGGTTGATTTAAATAAATATGCTGTAACATGCTAAACAAACAACTATTATCGCCGAAAAGTATTGCCGTAATCGGCGCTTCGAATGATGTTTCGAAACCGGGAGGAAAAATCTTACTAAATCTCCAGGAACATAAATATAAGGGTAAGCTTTATGCTGTAAACCCTCGCGATCCCGAGATTCAGGGGATCAAAACTTTTGCAACAGTTGACGAATTGCCGATGATTGATTTGGCGATTTTGGCCATTCCAGCCAAACTGTGTCCGCAAACAATCGATGTGTTGGCCAATGCCAAAAAGACCAAAGCATTCATTGTTATTTCTGCTGGTTTCAGCGAAGAGAGTGAGCAAGGTGCTGAGTGGGAACGTCAGATGGTGGAGACGGTAAAATCAGTTGACGGTGTGTTGATTGGTCCTAACTGCATTGGCGTATTAACTCCGGAGTATGCCGGCGTATTTACATCTCCTATTCCCCAGTTCGATCCGAAAGGATGCGACTTTGTGAGTGGTTCCGGCGCTACCGCCGTATTCATCATGGAATCAGGCATCCCGAAAGGATTGCATTTTGCCAACGTATTCTCGGTAGGAAACTCGGCCCAGATTGGTGTAGAAGAAGTGCTGGAGTATTGGGACAAGAGCTACAATCCTGAAACATCGGCACCAGTAAAATTGCTCTATGTCGAGTCCATTCATAATCCCGATAAATTTCTTTGGCATGCTTCATCCCTTATCAGGAAAGGTTGCAAAATTGCCGGTATCAAGGCCGGGAGTTCAGAGGCCGGAAGTCGTGCTGCATCATCACATACGGGTGCCATGACCAGCTCTGACTCGGCAGTGGAAGCTTTATTCCGTAAGGCTGGTATTGTTCGTTGTTACGGAAGGGAGGAATTGACGACTGTGGCTGGAATTTTTATGTTTCAGGAATTGCAGGGTAAAAACATGGCAATTATTACCCATGCGGGAGGTCCGGCGGTCATGCTTACCGACGCATTGGAAGATGGCGGTCTGCGAATTCCGCATTTGCCCGATTCCAAAGCGAAAGCCGGATTGAAGGAAAAACTCTTTCCCGGCTCATCGGTGGAAAATCCTATCGATTTCCTAGCAACCGGAAATGCAGAACAGTTGGGTGCCATTATCGATGCGTGTGAAAATGACTTTGACGAAATTGATGGTATGGCCGTGATATTTGGTAGTCCGGGTTTGCAGCCAGTAACCGATGTATACAAAGTGTTGAGTGATAAGATGAAAACCTGTAAGAAACCGGTTTACCCGATTTTGCCGTCGGTCATCAATGTGCAGCAAGATGTAGCCTACTTTATCTCCAGCGGAAATGTGAACTTCCCGGATGAGGTTTTGCTGGGACGTGCTTTGACCAAAGTATATAGGACGCCCAAACCTTCTGATGAAAATATTTACCTGGAAGGTGTAGATGTAGCTGAAATTCGTCGTATTGTAGAGAGTTGTGATAATGGTTACATGCCACCGGAAAAGATTCACGCCTTGCTGAAAGCAGCTTCCATTCCGTTCGCCCGTGAGCGGGTAGTGCAAAGTGTTGAAGAAGCCGCCAAAGCTGCCAAAGAGCTTGGCTTCCCGCTAGTGATGAAGGTGGTTGGACCGGTGCACAAAACTGAAGTAGGAGGTGTGTCTTTGAATATCAGGAGTGAGGAAACGGTCAGGAAAGAGTTCGCTAGGTTGATGAAAATCAAAGGTACGACAGCTGTGTTGATGGCAGAACAGGCCGAAGGCATCGAACTGTTTATCGGTGCTTCATATCAGGATAAATTCGGTCATGTAATGTTATGCGGAATGGGAGGCATTTTTGTAGAAGTATTTAAAGATGTAACTTCAGGTTTGGCACCACTCACATTCCCGGAAGCGCATTCGATGATTCGTAACCTGAAAGCATACAAAATCATCAACGGTTATCGCGGAATGGAAGGAGTTGATAAAGATAAATTTGCGGAAATCATCGTCCGTCTGTCGTCCATGTTGCGTTTTGCCGTGGAAATTAAAGAAATGGATTTGAATCCGTTACTGGGCAAAGGCGATCGCATTTTGGCGGTAGATGCCCGAATCCGCATTGAAAAGTAGCTAACCAATAAACTGCACTTCTGATGAGGAAAGCCCTGACCATATCGCGAAGAAATTTTATCCGGTCTACTTCGGTGGCAGCTGCCGACCTGACGGTTGGTGCCACCGAGAAGGCTTTCTCTCAATCATCGAAAGATACAAAACAGCATAAACAACCGCACATCATCCTCATCATGACCGACCAGCAACGGTTCGATGCGCTGGGTTGTATGGGAAATCCTGTAGTCATTTCTCCGAATATAGACCAGATGGCACAAAATGGTGTCGTTTTCCGGAGTGGTTATTCTGCAACACCAAGTTGTACCCCTGCACGTGCCGGACTGTTAACCGGACTGTCTCCGTGGCATCATGGAATGTTGGGCTACGGAAGAGTCGCCAGAAAGTATCCTTTCGAAATGCCACAGATGCTTCGTGAGGCCGGATATTACACCTTCGGCATTGGAAAAATGCACTGGTTTCCACAGAAATCGCTTCATGGTTTTCACGGCACGTTGGTTGATGAATCGGGTAGGGTCGAACAGGATGGTTTTGTCAGCGACTACCGCGATTGGTTCAAGTTGCAGTCTCCGGGTTCTGATCCGGATGCCACAGGAATTGGTTGGAATGAACACCGGGCCGGAATTTACAAGCTGGACGAGAAATTGCATCCAACATACTGGACTGGGAAAACGGCAGTCGAATTCATCAACAATTACGAACTCGAACAGCCTTTGTTCCTGAAAATTTCCTTTGCCCGACCTCATAGTCCTTATGATCCGCCTAAGCGGTTGTTAGAAAAATATGACAATGTTGAAATTCCGGAACCATGGATTGGTGACTGGTGCGAGGAATTTGCGAATTACCCGGATAAGCCGGATGCTGCTTTTGGTAATTTTGGGACGGAGCATGCCGTAAAGGCGCGTCGCCATTACTACGCCAATATCACTTTTATTGACGAACAGGTCGGTCAAGTCATCGATGCCTTAAAGCAAAATGGTTTGTATGATGATGCTTTGATTTGTTTCACTGCTGATCATGGCGATATGCTGGGCGATCATTATCACTGGCGAAAAACTTATGCCTACGAAGGTTCATCGCATATTCCTTTCATCATGCAGTGGCCCGAATGGATTGACGTCGAGGTAAAAAGAGGCAGCCAGCTGGAACAACCAGTGGAATTGCGCGATTGGTTCCCAACGTTTCTGGATGTTGCCGGAGTTTCAATTCCTGGTAAGATGGACGGACATTCCATGTTATCGCTGGTAAAGGAAAAAAATCCAGAGTGGCGTGAATATATCGATTTGGAACATGCCACAACTTACCGGCCGGAGAATTACTGGAGTGCATTAACAGACGGGAAAGTCAAATACATCTGGTTTTTCCGAACGGGCGAAGAACAACTTTTTGATTTGGTCAGTGATCCCGGCGAGAAGCACGAACTGCATACCGAGGCTTCCTGGCAAAGTGAATTAAAAAAGTGGCGTAACCGCATGGTTCAGCATCTGAGTGAAAGGGGTGATGGTTTTGTAAAGAACGGCCAACTGGTAAAACGAACAGAAAATCTTCTGTATAGTCCCAATTATCCTCAATCTTAATAAGGTATCCTTTCCGCTCAATTATCCCATTCTCAGTTTATCTTTTCAAGAATATCTTTTGAATTACTGTTAATTTATAATTAGAACAAATATAAAAAATAGGAATTGAAAGTTTTATCTCTTCCCGCGCAGTAATATTGTTAATTTTGTTTGCAAAGTGCTTGTTTACAATCTATACACCACACGGATCAATATTTTTCGGGAGCCTGTAATATCTGCTTCCAGTGATATTCCGGACAAGTGATTTGAATTAGCACTATTTGCTCAACCTCAATAAATCAAAATAATCAAGGCACGTCAGGTGTCTGGATAAAACCGAAAGAATCAAAATGATCTGGAATGAAAAAATAGAGTGTGCGAGTCGTGACGAAATGCTGGCCATTCAAAGTGAACGACTTGTTGAAACTGTCAAACGGATTTATCACAATGTTGCCTACTACCGTGATAAAATGCAGCAGGCGGGTTTAACGCCGTTTGATATAAAGGGGGTGGAGGATTTGCACAAGCTTCCTTTTACCACGAAATCAGATTTGCGGGATAATTACCCCTTTGGCTTGTTCACCGTTCCTATGAGCGAAATCGTCCGGCTTCATGCTTCTTCCGGGACAACCGGAAAACCGACCGTTGTTGGTTATACGCGAAAAGACATCAACATGTGGGCTGAAGTGGTCACCCGCTCGTTATGTATGGCAGGCGTTCACAAGAATGATATTGTTCAGATCGCATATGGTTACGGTCTGTTTACCGGTGGCCTGGGGATTCATTACGGAACGGAGAATCTGGGGGCCTCCGTTATTCCCATTTCGGGAGGAAATACCCAAAAGCAGATTCAGTTGATGCAGGATTTCAACTCATCGGTTTTATGCTGTACCCCTTCTTATGCGCTCTATATTTCTGACGTATTGAATGAAGCAGGTATCGATCCGGAAACACTAAACCTGCGTGTGGGTATTTTCGGTGCTGAGCCCTGGTCCGAAGCCATGCGAAAAGAGATTGAGCGGAAACTGAAACTTCGGGCTATCGACATCTACGGGTTGAGTGAAATTGTTGGTCCTGGTGTTTCCTGCGAATGCGAATACCAGCAGGGAATGCATGTACATGAAGACCATTTTATCCCGGAAATTATTGATCCCATTACGCTCAAACCAGTTACTGATGGAGAAGTGGGAGAGTTGGTATTTTCAACGATTACCAAAGAAGGAATTCCTTTATTACGTTATCGTACCAGAGATTTGACACGATTGATATATGATAAATGCTCTTGCGGACGAACTCTTGTTCGAATGGAGAAGTGCAAAGGCCGCAGTGATGATATGCTCATTATTCGGGGAGTAAATGTTTTTCCGTCGCAGATTGAAAGTGTTTTACTGGAAATGAGTGAAACAGAACCACATTACCTGCTCATCGTCGAACGGGAAAATACACTCGACACGCTTAGTTTGATGGTGGAAGTGCAGGAACAATTCTTCTCTGACGAAATAAGAAAGCTTCAGGATTTACGAAAGCGTATTACTCACAAACTGGAGAGTACACTGGGATTGACTGTTGATGTAAAACTGGTTGAACCCAAGACGATTGAACGCACGGCTGGCAAAGCGAAAAGAGTAATCGATAAACGGAATATTTAATCCGGTTTCCCGAAAGAAATCACCGTTATTTTGGTTAAATTAAGGGCAACAACCATAACACGTAGTAAGATGCTGATAAAACAAATATCTGTTTTTCTGGAAAATAAATCGGGGCGTCTGAACGAGGTCTCTCAGGTTTTAGGTGAAGCTGAAATCAATATAAGCGCATTTTCCGTGGCGGATACTTCCGAATTTGGAATTTTGCGGTTGATTGTTTCCGATCCGGATAAGGCTTTGGATGTATTGCATGAGCATGGATTTACTGTAAGTCAGACCGATGTGGTTTGTTTGAGCTGTCCGAATCAGGCCGGGGCTTTGGCCAAAGCCCTGAAGATTCTCAGTAAAAATGAGATTTCGATTGAGTATCTTTACGCGCTTTCGATGGGCGATGCAGCCAGTGTGATTTTGAAGCCTAACGATGTTGAACGCTGTATTGAAGTGCTGAAGAAGAATAAGCTGGAATTGATTAAAGCCAGCGATTTATACAAGATTTGAGGATATGAAGAGATTTCGGGATTTGAATTCGCAGGAAAAATTACTGGTGGGTGCTTTGGTAATTCTATTAGCCTTAATCGCTTTTAACTGGAATTCATTTGCAGGAAGAGTTAAGCGCAGTTTGAGTGTATATACCGAGCAGCCAAGTACAAAAAATTAACATTTGGTGGAAGAACTGGAATGTGAGTTAATTCCGTTATGTAAAACCTTGCCTGTTGACTGTCATGGGCATAGACAGAGGCCGAAAACCGTGGCAAACAGGATTTTTTAGTTAACTTGCTCAGAATTATTAAACGGATTTAAACTTGACTTAGTGAAAAAGATATCCATACAGGGAATAAAAGGTTCCTTTCATGAAGACGCTGCACGAAAGTATTTTGGAGAGGATGTGGAGATTGTGGAGTGCCGGACATTTCGCAAGGTATGTGAATTGCTCGATCGTGATGAGGTTGACGGAGCGGTAATGGCTATCGAAAACTCCATTGCAGGCAGTTTACTTGCCAATTATGCTTTGCTTCAGGATTTTCACCTGCATGTTGTTGGTGAAATTTACCTTCATATTCAGATGAATCTAATGGTATATCCGGGAGTCAAATTCGAAGATATCCGCGAAATTCATTCGCACCCCATTGCCTTACGACAGTGCTCTGAATACATCGACCAGCATTTCGGTGAGATAAAACTGCAGGAGAAATCGGATACAGCAGGAGCGGCTGAAGAGCTGGCTCAGGAAAAATATAAAGATGTGGCAGCTATCGGAAATCAACGTTCTGCCGAAATATACGGTCTCGAAATTCTTGACAAAGGAATTGAGACAAATAAAAAGAACTATACCCGTTTCTTCATTCTGTCGAAGCACAATAATCCGATTGAAGGGACGAACAAGGCATCCATTTCATTTCAGTGCGGACATTATTACGGTGCCCTGGCAAAAGTGCTAACCATTTTTGGTGACAATAAAATTAATTTGACGAAGATTCAATCAATTCCCATCGTTGGGAAACCCAATGAATATTCATTCCATGTCGACCTGGAATACGATTCAGAAGATAACTACGAACGAGCCATTCATTTAGTGCTTAAAAATGTTTCGAGCCTTGCCATCATGGGTGAATACAAAAAGGGGGATATTGAGTTAAATAAACCATAAACCTCAAGCAATGGATAAAATCGCATTATTCTTTGGCCCGTTAGACGGTTCGGTACACCATGCTGCAAAAATTGTAGCACAAGAATTTGGTGAGGCAAACATCGAGCTGATTCCAGTTAGTCAGGCCTCCATTAGTGATTTGGATAAGTATGGAAAAATCATTTTTGGAATTTCCACAGTAGGAAAAGACACCTGGGATCAGGAATTTACCAACACCGATTGGGCCGAATTCTTTCCGGTAGTCCGTGATTTTGATTTTAGCGGGAAGAAAGTGGCTTTATTCGGTCTGGGCGATCACATTACGTATGCCTATCACTATGTCGATTCAATGGGCCTTCTGGCCAAGATTATTCTGAAAAACAAAGGGACCTTAATTGGGAAAACATCTCCGGAAGGTTACAACTTTCAGGATTCAGAGGCACTGAAGGACGGCATGTTCCTGGGCCTGCCTCTTGATGAAGATTATGAATCGGATTTAACTCCGGAAAGAGTGAAAGTCTGGGTCGCTCAGCTTAAAAGCGAATTTTGATATAAAAAGTGCCGTTATTATTTCCCGAAAGGAATAACGGCACTTTTTAGTAATTGAACGAAGATTTTGGGAGTGCCGTGTGTTTCCTAAGATTGGATTCTGATAACATATTCGGGGATATTTTCGAAAGTCGTGCAAAAAGACCCCAAATATCCTGACGCAGTCATTGTAAAATTGAAGGTGAAAAAGGATAGTTTTTTATCAAACTGAAAGCGCCGGATCATTAGTTTCATCCGGATTGTAAAAACATGTTGCCTAGCATTCTGCGACACTTTGCGAAACCTTCTATTCTTCGTTTATTTCCTAACAAATTACTATTTCAAGATGACCAATACACCAATTAACAAGGAAATTGTTGAACAAAATATTCAGGCGTTGGACGTCCCGGATCTGGGAAAAGCTTCCATCCGCGAGATCGTTCAGCTGGTAAGTAATATTGAAGAAAAAACCGGCGCCCGGTTTGTTCGAATGGAAATGGGAATTCCCGGATTACCACCGGCCCGGATTGGTGTTGAAGCAGAGATTGAAGCGTTGCGAAATAACGTAGCCTCTATTTATCCCCGGATTGATGGGATTCAACCCTTGAAGGACGAAGCTTCCCGATTCGTAAAGTTGTTTATGAATATTGATGTCGCTCCCCTTGGTTGTATCCCAACAGTTGGTTCAATGCAAGGAGGATATGCCGCCTTTCTGGTAGCCGGAAGTTGTCGTAAAGAACGTGATACCGCGTTATTTATCGATCCCGGATTCCCGGTTCAGAAGCAGCAGATGATGGTAATGGGGCAGAAGTTCGCGTCGTTTGATGTATATGAATTTCGGGGTGAAAAATTGAGAGACAAATTAGAATCGTATTTAGCTCAGGGAAATATCAATTCTATTATCTACTCGAATCCGAACAATCCAACCTGGATGTGCCTGACAGAAACCGAACTTCAGATTATTGGTGAACTGGCCAATAAATACGATGTGACGGTCATGGAAGATCTGGCCTATTTCGCTATGGATTTCCGCAGTGATTTGTCGAAACCGGGCGTGCCACCCTATCAACCTACGGTTGCCCATTATACCGACAACTTTATTCTGTTTATTTCCAGCTCTAAAGTATTCTCTTATGCAGGGCAGCGTATTGGTCTCATGGTTATTTCGGATCAACTTTATCACCGCAAATATCCAAATCTTGAAGCACGATTGAATGTGCACACGTTTGGAGGCGCAATCGTCCACAGGGCACTTTACTCCTTATCATCGGGAACCTCGCATTCGGCACAGTACGCCTTAGCAGCGATGTTAAAGGCAGCCAACGAGGGTGAATTTAACTTCGTTGAAGAAGTAAAGGAATATGGAGAGCGGGCTCACATCATGAAGGAGATGTTCCGTAAAAACGGATTCCGGATTGTATATGATAAAGATATGGAACAAGAAATCGGCGATGGTTTCTACTTTACGATTGCTTACCCCGGCATGAGTGGAGGTGAATTATTGAATAATCTACTGTTTTACGGTATTAGTGCCATCACATTGGGCAATACCGGAAGTACAAAAGAAGGACTACGTGCCTGTGTATCGCATGTTGGTCGCGACCAATTTGCCGATTTGGAAAAAAGACTCGAACAATTTTATCACGATTTCCCGGTAGGAGAAATGCAGGAAAAAAGTCGTGAGATGATATAGAAAATCAAAAAAATCAACGATAACCAAAAAATCAATTTAGAATGGCTAAAGTTAAAGGAGCAGTAGTAGTTGACATGGACACGTGCAAGGGATGTAATTTGTGCGTAGTGGCATGTCCTACTCAGACACTGGCTTTGCACCGCAATGTCAACGGAAAGGGATATCATTATTCGTACATGGAAAACCCGGACGCTTGCATTGGTTGCTCTAACTGTGCCCTGGTTTGTCCGGACAGTTGTATTACGGTTTACAAAGCCAAAATTGCTTAACTAACATTCAAGAAACGTTAACATAATGGGAGAACTAAGATTAATGAAAGGTAATGAGGTTATTGCCGAAGCAGCCATCCGTTGTGGATGTGACGGCTATTTCGGATATCCCATTACCCCGCAATCCGAAGTTATGGAAACCCTGATGAACCGCCGTCCCTGGGATGAAACCGGCATGGTGGTACTTCAGGCCGAAAGCGAGGTGGCTTCGATTAACATGGTTTATGGAGCTGCCGGAGCTGGCAAAAAAGTAATGACTTCTTCTTCGAGTCCCGGTATTAGCTTAATGGCTGAAGGGATTTCATATCTCGCTGGTGCTGAATTACCTTGTTTAATTGTCAATGTTCAACGTGGTGGCCCGGGTTTAGGCACTATCCAGCCTTCGCAGGCCGATTATTTCCAGGCGACTAAAGGCGGAGGTCATGGCGACTACCGTTTAATTGTACTGGCACCTGCATCGGTTCAGGAAATGAACGATTTTGTTGATCTGAGCTTTGAACTGGCTTTCAAATATCGTAATCCGGTGATGATTCTTTCGGATGGTGCTATTGGCCAGATGATGGAGAAAGTGGAGTTGAAGGATTATAAACCTCGCTGGACAGATGAAGAAGTGAAAGAGATATCAGGAAGCTGGGCGGCAATGGGAAAGAGTCCTGATAGGAAGCAGAATGTAATCACATCGCTGGAACTGGAATCAGATAAAATGGAGCGGAACAACATTCGTTTCCAGGCGAAATACCAAAAAATACAGGAAAACGAAGTGCGCTTCGAAGCCATAGACTGCGATGATGCAGATTACGTCATTGTAGCTTTTGGTTCGGCAGCCCGTGTTTGCCAGAAAACAGTGCAATTGGCCAGAGCAAAAGGACACAAAGTTGGTTTGCTACGCCCTATCACCCTGTTCCCATTCCCAACCGAAGCGATCAAAGCAATGGCCGGAAGGGTAAAAGGATTTATCACCGTGGAAATGAATGCCGGGCAGATGGTTGAAGACGTTCGTCTGGCGGTAAACGGTAAAGTACCGGTCGAGTACTACGGACGAATGGGAGGTATCATTCCTTCTCCTGACGAAGTTGAAAAGGCACTTGAACAAAAATTGATAGGAGGATAAACCATGGCAGAAGTAGCAGAAAACATAATGAATATCATCAAGCCGGAGAACCTGGTTTACCAGAAATCTCCTGTTTTGACG
>Ga0068711_1000832_pt1 | contig 21424 bp, 20 predicted proteins | sample MTBAKMMethaMetaG_FD_62224 | JGI IMG/M metagenome (GOLD analysis project Ga0068711, IMG submission 62224) | Enrichment culture microbial communities from Arthur Kill intertidal strait, New Jersey, USA, that are MTBE-degrading - MTBE-AKM (Arthur... | ecosystem: Environmental > Aquatic > Marine >...
CTCAATCCCAGCCACCCGCTGCTCAAGCTGGCCAAGCGCATCCCCTGGGAGCTCTTCGAGAGGGAGTTCTCCGGGCTCTACGGCGAGCATGGTGGGCCGGCCAGCTTGAACAAGGGGTCCCGAGGATTGAGCTGCTCCAGCAGGTCCTGAAAGAGGAAATTGCCCTGGTCCGGTTTCTTGGGTCTGGCCTTCATCGCGAGCCTCTGAACGTGCAATCGTTCGACCGGAAATGCGCCTCGGTTCTGCCCTTCCTGGTCGTTGATGCTACATTCTATGGCCATATTTGTCTATCAATTCCAAATGATTGTGCAATTTTCAGAGGCGACTAACTACCGCGTCATCCTCTCCCTCTTCCCGATCCTCGGGCATGATGTCGATGGTCTTGACGGGCCGCCTGGCCGAGGCAACCACCGTGGCGTCGACGATGGCGCCCTCCCGGACCAGGACACCCTTGGCCTCGAGTTGCTTGTTGAGCAGCCCAAGCAGCTTGGTCAGCAGGTTCCTCCCGGCCAGGCTGCTTCTGAACCTGCAGATGGTGGTGGCGTCCGGCACCTCGCCTTCCAGGGACAGTCCGGCAAACCTGGTGAAGGAGATCCGGTTGTAGAGAGCCGTCTCCAGGGCCTCGTCGCTGAGAGTGCTCCAGCGCTGAAGCAGAAGGATCTTGAACATGAGAAGCGGCGGATAGGCAGGGTTGCCCGCGGCATCCTTGCTCCTGCGCAACTGCGGCGAAGGAACTTCTCCAACGGATGCCAGTCGATGACCTTCTGGATGTCATCCAGGAAGGTGGGGCGCTTCCTCCTCCTGCGGTCTGCAAAGTAGTCGGTGAGGTTCGGCCGGGGAGAAGTGCGCTCGCTCATCATCGCCTCCAAATGACAAGGATGAGTAAGATATCTCAATTATATTGAAGTATTACAGTGAATTTCTTGGACCAGCACCGCGCAGCGGTCTTAACTGTAATGCCAGGCGGGCGGATGGTGCGAGGCTGGCCACGGACATGCCGAAGCGCAGGGCGCGTCACGGGGAAAAGATCACGGGGACGTGCCGGAGCGGATGGTAGTCGACTCGGGGAATCGGTCCAAGCAGCGCGTGAGCCAAAAGGATTGGCTTTTTCGTCGAGAGGATGACGGCCAGGGACGACCGCCCGAGACAGGGGACAGGTTCTACAGTTTACCCTGGATATAGCTCAGGATGACGAATTCAACCATGTCGTCGTTGGGCGGGGTTCCCGCGCCCAGATCTAGGATGGCCGTGGTGCCCGGGCAGGTGGTGGGGTTGACGGCCGCGGGCAGGGTGGTCTCCACGCTTCCGTTGGGCCCCGGGCTCACGAGTACGAAGGCGACGTTGTTATAAGTGTTCCCGTAGGCCGTGACCGATAACCCGGTGCCCGACAAAGCGGTGAGGTCGGTGGCATAGAGCTGCTGGGTGCAAGTGGGGTTGCCGGCTACGATGTAGCGCCAGGGCTGCCCCCAGGGATCGGTCGCCGAGGAGAGGCTGAAGCCCGCCTCCGTGATAGCGCCGGTCGCATCTCCTGTGGGAAGAAAATGGTTGGCCGAATCGATGGTGAAGCCGATGATCTCGTCGCGGGTGAGGCGGATGGCGGTCAGGGCGCGCTTGGCCATGTCCTTTTGTATCCTGCCCACGTAAATCGACACCACCGAAGAGAGGACCAGGCCGAGCACCATGAGCATGATCGCCATCTGGATGAGGCTGAACCCCTGTTCCCGTGTCCGCGAACATTCCATGCTGCCGCCGCCTACCACGCAAACTTGATGCCGAAATCGGCGATGGTAACCCCGGACTCAACGCCGGTGGCGTGACCGTACGTCCATCCGAATCGGAACTGGTCAAATTGGTTGGCGTAGGTCGAATCGGTCACCAAGTAGACATCCTTTTGAATGGTCGGGGTGCCCCCCAGGTCCGCAGTGAGGTCGGTGAGTCCTGCTGAGGTGCTGTCAATCCAGACCTTGATGGTGAATTTCCGGCTTGTATTCACTTGCCGCCGGCCAGATATTGTGGAGGTATAGCAATAGGTGCCGGTGTAGTCGTTCGCCGCGCGGCTGATTTCAAAGCGGATTGAGTGGATCTGTCCGTCTTCCAACCAAGTGGCTCCGTAAGTTCCACTGGTGGATGTGGTGTTTCCCTTGGCCTTCGCCGCGTCCCAGATGGCCCCGTGGTCGCCCTTGTAGTCCGTGAAGGGGCCGCCATCTGCGTAGTACGTGGTGTTGGCGCTATAGCCGGCGGTGGGTATTATATATGAGGCGTCCTGGGTATATATGGAGGGGTTGGTGCGCGCAGGGCGCGCCTCCTGGCCTCGCCACGTGGAGTTTTGGCTGGTAGCGGAGGGATATGTATCCGCGGATCCGTCGCAGTAGTTGAAGTAGGGGGCAGGATCGACAGTGGGATCGTAATCCGTGTCCTCCACGTCCTGGTTCACGTTCACGGTGAGGCCCGCCGAACGGTAGTGGTAGTTGTCGCTGTTTGACGCCATGTGCTGGTTGGCGTTGCCCCAGTCCCATAGGACTATGGCAGCGTGGTTGTAAAACATGTAGACCGGCGTTCCGGTGGTCCGGTCGTAGTATTCCGGGTCGCGGGGGCCGTTGTTGCCCCGGGTGTCTATCTCCACGCCGAACTTGGGTGGGTTGATTCCGGTGCCGGCAGCACCGCCTGTTCCGGCGTAGCCCATGTACTGGCTTGAGCTTCCGCAACATGTCGCGCTGTTGGTATAGACGCTGTTATCGGCAGTGGCGATAGTGAATGTGAACCCGTCGCCGTAGTCCGTGCTCCAGTCACTGGAGTCCTGGTTCTTGAAGGTGAAGGTGAAATAGGCCCGGACGGTCGCCGCGGTGCCATCCGCAGGCCAGTCGCAGACGCCGCTGGTGCATTTGCTGGTGACATCCCCGGTGTACCAGAGGCAGGCGTACACGGCGTTGTCCTCGTTGGCGCCCAATTCCACCTCGCCGGTGTTGGCGTCCACCCGGATCGCGTTCTTGCCATCTGTCTGGGCCGCAGCCTGGGGCACGAAGCTGGTGCCGTCCGCCAGGTTGGCGGCAAAGCTCACGTCTGAGCCCGTGGGGGCCTCCTGCGTGGCGGCGCTGGTGCAGACTCGGGTCTTGATTTCATTCAGGGTGGCGAACTGGAACGAGTCGTCGTAGTCCCGGCCGGTGCCGGGATGGTCGACCGGGTAGTTGCGGACATAATAGCGGTACGTGTCGACCCCGACGGTGTCGTCCACCTCCTGCTGCCTGTTCGAGCCGTAGGATATGAGCACGAAGGCCACGTTGTTCGTGCTCGACCCAGCGCTGTCCTTCTGCACGACCATGGATGTGGACGTGGAACTGCACAAGGTCGACGCGGTGTCCAGGCCGGTGGCGTAGTCGTATTGGGCATCGTTGCCAAAGGGATCCTGGCCTACGCCCAGGTTGGTGAACTCTGCGCTGGTGGGCAGCCGGTGAGGGCTTTGGCTGAGGGCGAAGCCAATGACTTGGTCTTTGACCCTCTTGAGGTAGTCGTCGGCTTCGGAGTGCTTGCGTCGCTTGGAAAGGTCGGAGAAGAAGGGCAGGGATACCGACAAGATGACCCCCACGATGAGCAGGACCACGGCCATCTCTATGAGGGTGAATCCCTGGCGGGTGCGTGTCTTATTGTGCATCGACGCGTTCTCCGGAAAAAATGTGGTTAGGTTTCCCCCACTGGGACGGATCACTCCGTGAGCAGGCCCAGGAGTTCAGGGCCGTTGACCACCAGGATGACGTCGTCATTGGCGCTGGCCCCTGTGTGGCTGAAATCGGGTGCAGTGGCTAGGGGGAACGCAGCGGCATGGGCGTTGCCGGTGAAGAGGGTGCTGTATGTGGTGTCGTTCAACACCCCGTCCTGCCCCGGGCTGATGAGGACGAATGCTACCGAGTTCCTCGTGTTGCCCTTCTTGTCCAGGACGGAGGAGGAGGTGTCGGGCTGGGTGCCGGTCTGGCCGCGTGTCTCGCTCGTGGCCACAAAGGTGTAGCCCGCGCTCAGGGCCGGATTGCCGGCGGCGCTGGAACGGCCCTCGAGGTAGTACAGCCGCTGGTTCCACCCGTCCTTGATCTGGCAAATGCAGTTGTCCACGTCTCGCCCCACCCTGTCGAATGACCCGGCGGTATCGCAGTCCAGGGAGCCGGGGGTGTCCGCGTCGCCGGTATAGGAGGGGTAGAGGTTGGAGTAGGTCATGCGCTTGACGAGACACTCCTTGGCTTGTTCCAGCATGTTCTTGGACTTCACCAGGCGCTGGGCCTCCAGAAGGGAATACCCGGAGACTCCGCCCACTGCCAGCACGATGCCGGCGATCACGATGACTATGGCGAACTCCACGAGGGTGAACCCCCCGGCGGCGCGGATGAAAGAGCGCGAGCCGGCGGCATGGGAATACCGTCCAATGTGTCTCTCCATTTTCTAAAGTTAGCATTGTCGTTGGGTGATGACAAGCCGGGGGCATTCACGCTGGAGAGATGGCAGCAGGGGAGGGGAGGGCTGCGCTGCCGGCGGAGTTTCTTGTACTCCTTGCTGGTTAGCATTTTTTCTTGTACCGTTGCTTGCATAGCTCGCTAGCTCCTGGCCCGGCCGGCCCGGTCGTGCAGGAGGCTTTGCAAAGCACACTCATGGCGCAACGCAATCCACATGTAGGCATGTCCAGGCTGGGGTTCACCATGGTCGAGATGGCCATCGGGGTGTTCCTCGTCTTTGCTCTGCTCCTGGGCGTCTTGATTCTGGTGACCTCCGAGACCAGTGAGGAAGACGGTGTTTTTTCCGCCTCCCCCTACAGGACCATGTATGCGAGATATATAAACAATCGCCTCAATGAATGGTCCAGTGCGATCATAGGTTTCAAGAGCTTGTATGGGGGGCTGCCAGGGGATTCGTCCCGCCCGGCGTACACCAATAGCAGTGGCCAGGCCATCGGTGACAATGACGGCAGGGTGGAACGTGAGGATGAAGAGAATAAAAAATTTTTTAAAGATTTGTATGTGGAATCCCTGGCCAGCGAGCCGGTCATCCGTGTGCGGGGGCGGGTCATGGATTTCTATTGGATCGACTTCTCCAAGAACGGGACTGTCGCCAACCCCGGCAACTTCATGAAACTGCCGAATATCAATGTCGATGAGGCCCTGGCCTTCGACCATATGTACGATGACGGGAATCGCAGCAGCGGGAGCGTGCTGTTTTTCAGCAATCCTGACGGCTCGGTCGATCTTTTTGTCTTGTTTAACCCGTACTGAACAGTCGCAGCCCAGGCCGACGTCCTCGGATCACGTCCCTCGGATTTATCTGCCCTTGGCAAATGCTGCCGATTTCCGTGGAGACCGCCGGGTGCAGGGCAAATTTGCGAGTCCTGGCGCCAGAGGGGGCGGCTTGGTAATATCTTGTTTTTTGGTGCGTTATTGTTCGGCAGGTGGTGTTGGCATTTTGGGCGGCATAATTTAAGATAGGTCTGGATGAAGCGTCCCCTTGACCCAGGGGGCTAAGTATGTCATGTAATAAGCTACTCGCAGACGAGACAAGCCATCCCCGCCGCGAGGCGGGTGCGGAAAGCCACGGGTCTCCCGCAGATCGCCGGGCCGCCTCACTAAAAAGTTTGAACTTTCTTTAACTCTGGAGGGTAATTCCATGCGTGTTCCGGTTCGCAAGCAAGGGAAGCTTTCCGGCTTCACCCTGGTGGAGATGGCCATCGTGCTGGTCATCATCGGCATCATCCTGGCTGGTGTCATGAAGGGCCGGGACATCGTTCGCAGCGCCCAGGCGAAGGAGTTCGCCCAGAGCTTCGGCAACAAGTGGGTGACCCTGACCCAAACCTACTACGACAAGATCGGCCAGCACCTGACCGACGGGTCGAACAACGCGGGCACCAACACCATCGCGAACGGTATCATGGACGGCAACCGCGACCCCGGCACCACGGCCGCGGACAAGGATTGGGTCCTGCTCTACATGCAGAACGCCGGCGTGGATCCCTGCACCAACATCAAGACCATCGTCACCGGCTACACTCCCGCTGCCGCTGGCGGCGCCGGGACTGCGAAGGTTTGCGAACGGACCAAGGACCCCTTCATCTTCGAAGCCGACACCGAGGCCTTGGGCCGGGTGAAGATTTCCGTGTCGTGGGGCGCCTTCACGGACACCGCTGACGGCACCCGACTCAAGAACTACGTGTCCTTGACCAACTGCCCCCTGGAACTGGCCAAGGCACTGGACACCTTGATCGATGGCGAGGCCGACGGCCAGCAGGGCTTCGGCCTGTACCTCGGCAACACCGCTTCATTCTCCTCCACTACCCCGCTCACCGCATTCGGATATAACGGCAACACCGACGCTCCGGAGGCGTTCCCCACGGCGCAGGACGCTGTGGTGGAGTTCCACGTGGTCCTGGACTACTAGTCCGCGCGTAGCGGATTCCGTTTTGCAGAGAACCTCTCCGCGCCTCGGCCGGAGAGGTTCTTTGCTTGGCGGGCCGGAAACCACCCGCATGCAGCAGCCACAGGCCGGGGAACCCCCCATTCCGGGAGTCCGGTCCAGCCTCCTGGGGGCCGCGCTCCTGCTCTGCCTGGCGGCCATGGTCTATGGGCAGGTATGGGGGCATAGGCTCCAGCATTACGACGACACCGGCTACATCCTCGGCAACGCCGCGGTGCGCAGCGGGTTCCAGCCCGGCGGGATGGAGCACGCCTTCAGCCTGGACCAGACCTACGGGTACTGGCACCCCCTGACCGTGCTCTCGCTCATGCTCGACGTGGAGACCTTCGGTATACACGCGGGCGCCATGCTCCTGGAGAACGCACTCTGGCACGCCGTGGCCGCGGTCTTGCTCTTCCTGGCCCTGGTCCGGGCCACGGGCCGGGCCGGACCGTCTTTGCTGGCCGCGGCGCTTTTCATGGTCCATCCCCTGCAGGTGGAGGCCGTGGCCTGGGTGGTGGAGCGCAAGACCGTGCTCTCCGGCGCCCTGGCCATGCTGGCCCTGTATCTGTACATCCGCTACGCCGAGCGGCCCGGCTGGCGGCGGATGCTCCCCACGGCCCTGGCCCTGGCCCTGGGAATCATGGCCAAGCCAGCCATAGTTGCCTTGCCCGTGGCCTTCCTGGCCCTGGACCTGTGGCCGCTGGAAAGGATGACGCCGGCCGGGGAGGGCCGGACCTGGGGTGCTTGGGTCCGCGGCCTGGCCGGAACCCTCCCCCGACTGCTGCGGGAAAAGCTCCCCCTGTTTGCCCTTGCCGTGTCCGGAACCCTCGTGGCCATGCTCTCCCGCTCCGACGTGAGCGTGGCGCAGGGCGGCCTGTCCCATATCCCCCTGGGACTGCGGCTGGCCAACATCCCGCTGGCGCTGCTCGGCTACCTGCGGAAGTTTGTCATGCCGTGGGACCTGTCCATCCACTATCCCTTTCCGCAGCACATTCCCGCATGGCAGTGGGCGGTCGCCCTGCTGGCCGTCGCAGCCCTGACGGCGGGGCTTGCCGCGGCCGCGCGCAGGCATCCCTGGTGCCTGGCCGGGTGGCTCTTCTTCCTGGCCATGCTGGCGCCGGTCTCGGGCGTGGTCCAGACCGGGCTGTGGCCGGCGCTGGCCGACCGCTTTTCCTACCTGCCCAACCTGGGCCTGTGCGTCATGGCGGCATGGGGGCTCTTCCTGCTGGCCGAGCGCAGGGGCCAGGCCAGGGGGAGGGCCGGGGTCGCGATCCTGTCCGCGGCCGTGGTGGGGTATTTCGCGTTCCTGGCTTGGGCCCAGGTCGGGCTGTGGCGGAGCGGGATCACCCTGTTCGCCCATGCGGTCCAAATGCAGCCCGAGGATCGAGTCAGCCGCTACAATTACGCCTTGGCCCTGGCCAACGAGGGACACTTGAGCGAGGCTGTCATTGCCATGCGCCAGGCCGCCAGCCTGGGGCCCAGCCACCCCAAGGCCTACGATTGGGGGGACATCCTCTTGCGACTCGGCCGCACCGATGAGGCCGTGCAACTGGCCCGGAGGGGACTGGCCCACTTCCCCGACAATCCGGCCTACCGCCTGGCCCTGGCCAAGGCGCATGAGGCCCGGGGGGAACTGGACCAGGCCCTGGCCCAGTACGACGCCCTGGATTTTTCCAAAGACCCCACCGGGGAATTCTCTCTCGCCTATGCCGGCGCGCTGGATTCCGCGGGCCGGCACGGGAAGGCCGCCGAGGTCTACGAGAACCTCCTGCGCACGGGCATGCGCACCGGAATCGTCTATGCCAAGGCGGGGTGGGCGCAGCTTGAATCCGGCAACGGGAAGAGGGCCGCCGAACTGTTCGCCACGGCCCTGGACCTTGAGCCGGAGCTGGCCTCGACCCTGCATGGCCTAGCCCGACTGGCCCGCCAACAGGGCGACGCGCAGCGGGCCGAGAGTCTGGAAGTCCGGGCCGAAGCCCTGGAGCGGCGCGACGCAGAGGCTTTCATGCATCTCGGGGAGACCCTGTTGCGGGAGGGGCGCGCCGAGGACGCCGGAGCCTGCTACCGCGAGGCGCTGCGCATCCTGCCTGGATACGGCGCAGCCCGGGCGAGGTTGCACGAACTGGGCCTGCCGCTGCCCCGGGACGCATCCATGCAAAAGTCCCCCTGATGCCCCCAGTTATCCGGCCTGGAGATTGAGTTCCAATTCTGCTAGGTGGTTGCTATCGTTCTGAGGCTCTGCCCGGATTGAGGATAGCAACGGCATGATTACTCTCGAAAGCTGGTTCCTGTTTCTCCTGGCCAACTCCGTTCTTCTGGCCGGGGCCAATGCCGTGGCCTGCGCCCTGTCGCGCCCCGGGGACATCCTGTCCGAGCGCCTGGTGCTGACCGGACTGGCTTGGCTGGCCCTGGCCACGGTGCTGGTTCTGGGCGTGGGCCTGGCGGGCATGCTCCGCCCCTATCCGCTGTGCGCCGCCGCGCTCCTGGCCGGCGGGGGATTGGGCTTTGGCCTGCGGCGGTGGAGCAGGCCCCTGTGGCCGGAAACACGGCAGGGCCTGGCTGCCTTCGCCGGCTGTGGGGACGCGGTCCTGGCGGTCGCCGTGCTGGTCTTCCTGTTCCAGGCCCTCTCCACCCTGGTCCGCATCTGGTACCTTCCCCCGCTGGTCTGGGACTCGTATTCCTATCATCTGCCGCCGGTTGCGCAATGGCTTCAACTGGGCGGCATCCCCCTGGAGTTGCCGGGGAGCGTGGCCAGGATCAATTTCCAGACCCTGGGCATGTCCCTGCTGAACGCCTGGTTCACGGTGTTCCTGGGCAATCCGGTATTGGTGGAGCTGCCGCAGTTTCTCTGGTGGCTCATCCTGATCCCTACGGGCCAGGCCCTTCTGGTGCGGGCCGGGGTGGCTCCCGCCAGGGCGCTGCTCTTCGCCCTGGCCGGGGCTTTCGTGCCGGCCTGCCTGCTCCAGTCCGGGACCACCCAGGACCATCTGGCCCTGGGAGTGAGCTTCCTGGCCGGGGTGGGATTCCTGGACGCGTTCGCCAAGGAGGGGAACCCCCGCCGCCTGCTGGCCGCTGGCATGGCCCTGGGCCTGTGCCTGGGCTACAAGCTCTCGGCTCCGCTGCACGTGCTGGTTGCGGCGGGCTCCGTGCTGGCCCTTCGGCCGCGCCGTCTCTTGGCCGCCTGGCGCCGCGCGCCCAGGTCCGCCGCATGGTCCGGCGTCGCCGCATTCGGCGTGGCCCTGGTGTTGGGAGGCTGGTGGTACATCAAGAACCTGGCCCTCTACGGCAGGCTTCAGGGGGGGGTGCTCGCCCTGGCCGGCAAGCGGGGGGAAAACGACATGGCCGCGGGGGCGTCGATCCTGGCCGCAAACCTGGGTGATTTTCTGGCGCGCATCTCCGACACGGGCAATCTCTTGGATGCAGACCTGGCCGCAGTATCCGGCTTCGGTCCACAGTTCGCCTCCCTGGGCATCGCCGCGCTGGCCCTGGCCGTGCCCGCCGCCCTGGCCGGCCGGCGCAGGGGCCGGGACGGATTGGCGGTCCCGCTGGTCGCGGCAATGGGCCTGACCCTGGCCTATTTCTCGTTCTACTACTCCAACAACCAGTACCGGCTGTTTCTCTTCTTGCCGGTGGCCGCGGTTTGGGCCCTGCCTGCTTCATTGGAAGCGTTGGATTTTTCCTTGGCTTCGGCCCCGGGGCGCGTCGCCCGGGGGGTCGCGCTGGCGTGCATCGTCTGGAGCGCCGTGGCCGTTCTTCCCGTGGGGCTGTCGATGCCGCACCTGGTGCGGGCCTGCGTCGCGGGGCCGCCGGAATCCCGGGTTGCGGCCAATGTCAGCCGCTACATGTATCGCCTGGCTGCGCAGCGTTTCCTGGCCAACGCCGTTCCCGGGAATCCCGCGGTGGCCTATGCGGGCCATCGCGACAGCTGGACCTGGCAGTATTACGGGGCGGGTCTCGCCGGCCGGGCGGTGGCGGTCCCCAGGCGCCTCCTCCGGCTGGAGGGATCGGGCCCGGACCCGCATCTGGCTCCGTCTCCAGAGATGAAATCCCTGCTGCGTCGGGAGCGGGCCGCATTCTACGTATCCACGCCCACGGACAACCGGGCCCCCGCCCCGGTCGCTGATCCGGAATTCCTGGAGATTGTTCCGGGCCTCTACTATTACAAGGGGGCGGTCCGGTGAAACGGCTCCTCGGATCGCTGTTGGCCGTGGGCATGGCCGTGCTGGCCGCGGTGTACATGGCCGCCAATCCGGACAAGCCGGTATGGGCGCTCAAGTTCTGGGTGACCTACGCCGGTTCCGAGGCCCCGGACACCGTGGTTCTGGGCCAGGGCGCGGAGCGGGTTCAGGCTTATCTGGCGCCCACCATGTGTCCCGGGCCGGGGGGGAGGGAGATGCACTTCGTGCACGCCCCGGAGTTGGCGCGCAGCCTTGCCCTGAGTTCCTCGGCCCAGGTGGAGCTTTCCGGGCGGGCGGTGATTGCCGAAGTCCACTCGGACAGGGGAGTGCCCTATTTGATCCTCGGGAACTCCACAGTGTATGTCCTGGAGCAGGATGGGTTGGGGGAGAGGGCCGAATTGGCGGCCTTCTGGCGCAAGCACACCGCCGCATCCGAAAGGGGAGGGCAATGAAGCTCGTTATTCAGATACCCTGCCTGGACGAGGAGCAGACCCTGCCGGTCACTCTTGGCAGCTTGCCCCGTGCAGTGCCGGGGTTCGATGCGGTGGAATGGCTGGTGGTGGACGACGGGTCAACCGACGGCACCGCCGAGGTGGCCGCCAGTCTGGGGGTGGACCATGTCATCCGCTTGCCCCGCAACCAAGGTTTGGCCCGAGCGTTTTCCTTAGGCTTGGCTGCCTGCCTGGAGCGGGGGGCCGATGTGGTTGTCAACCTGGACGGGGACAACCAGTACGCTGCCGAGTCCATCCCGGTGTTGGTGGCTCCCATCCTGGAAGGGCGGGCGGACATGGTGGTTGGAGCCAGGCCCATTGCCGACATCGTGCATTTCTCCTGGGCCAAGAAGCGGTTGCAGACCCTGGGCAGCCTCGTGGTTCGCCTGGCCAGCGGCACCGACGTGCCGGACGCTACCAGCGGGTTCCGGGCCTTTTCCAAGAAGGCTGTGGAGCGAATCCGCGTATTCGACACCTACACGTACACCTTGGAGACTATCATCCAGGCTCGACAGAAGGGACTGGAGGTGGCCTGGGTTCCGGTGGCGGTGAACGCCGAACTGCGGCCGTCTCGCCTGATTACGAGCATTCCGGCCTACGTTCTGCGGTCCATGCTGACTATCGTCCGCATCTTCGCCATCTACCGCCCGTTCCGCTTTTTTTTCCTGGTGGGGATGGTGCCCTTTCTGCTCGGCGTCCTACTCTGCCTGCGTTTCCTGTGGTTTTACGTGACCGACGGAGGGGTGGGGCACATCCAGTCCCTGGTGGTCGCGGGAATCCTCACGGCCATGGGGTTCCAGATTGTCATGGCGGGATTCGTAGCGGACCTGCTGTCTGTCAACCGCCGGCTTCTGGAGGAGATGCAGGACGTGCGCCGGCCTCCAGAAAACAAGGTATCCTAGGACATGGCCGGGGAGTTGCCGGGCCCGGCCCGGCGGGAACAGGCCGCCTTGCCGGGAGTGAGTGTGGTTGTGCCCAGCCACAACCCCGTGCCCGGGCACATGGCTGCGCTGTGCGCCTCCCTGCTGGCCCAGACCCATCAGGTCTGGGAGTGCGTCGTGGTGGATGACGCCTCCACGGGGGAATTACACGCCCTGCCTGACGATTCACGTTTTCGCAGAGTGCGGCTGGAGCAAAATGTCGGACCAGCGGCGGCACGAAACAGGGGCGCGAGGGACGCGGTTTACGAGCTGCTATTCTTTACGGATGATGATTGCACATTACACCCATACGCCCTGGAAAGCGTGGCCAGGGGCCTACTTACTGAGGATTTGGCCGTCGGGGACACGGTCACGGAGACGCGTACCTGGTTCGGCCGGTGTGTGGCGCTGCTCGGCTTTCCCGGAGGGGGGAGCATCGGCTTTCACAATGTTTGGCGGGTGGAGGGCAACTACACCAGCAGTTGCAGCAGTTGCAACCTTGCTTTGCGCCGTCGGGTTTTTTTCGACCTGGGTGGTTTTGATGAAAGTTTTCCGGTTGCGGGAGGGGAAGACACGATCTTTGCCCGTACGGCCCTGGAGAGAGGATACGCCATCCGCTACCTGCCTCACCTGAAGGTGGGCCATGTAGAGCGTGAGTCCTTGCGGTCCTTCGTCCGCTGGCAGATAACGCGCGGGAGAGGAAACTATCATATTCGTCGCAAGGTGGGTAACGTTGGTAACTTCTTGAAGATGAGGCTATGGTCCTTCGGGAATTCACTTCGCGCTGCGGGATGGGGCTACGGGCCAGTGGTCTTCCTGCTTATTGCGGCCATGGTATATTTGCAATGTAGAGGATACCGGCTTGAGCAACGAGAATGGGAAGGATGAAGGGACGGGCTATTGCGGGTGCGGATCGCTTGCTGAGAGTAACCGCGCCCCCTGCATCCATCGGGCGGGGCTTATCCAGCTCTTGCGTTTTTGGGAACTTTTCTCAGTTGTTGCGGTGAATCCGTGAGCCGGCAGATCCAGGTGAGCATAGTCGTGGCAGTAAAGAATGCTGCCGCGACCCTGGGGCGGCTGTTGGACAGCGTAGCCGTCCAAGATTACCCGAACCGGGAGCTGGTGGTCATGGACGGCGGCTCTACGGATGGCGGCCTGGACATCCTGAACGCCCGGAAAGCGGAATTGGCTTACTTGGAGAGCTCCGCGGACCAGGGCGTTTACCACGCCTGGAACAAGGCGTTAGATCATGTGCAGGGCCAGTGGGTTTGTTTTATCGGCGCAGACGATGTCCTGCACGCCTCGGACGTTCTCTCGCGGATGGTCCCTCACTTGGAGCGCGCTGCCGCAGAGAACGTTGGCTACGTATACGGGGATGTCAGGATTCTGGGCCGTACGGGGCGGTTGGTGCAGACAGGCAATCCGGCCCCGGATTTGGTGGCCCGCAAGGCGCGACGGGGCCTGTTCATCCGCCATACGGGTAGTTTCCACCACCGTTCACTTTTTCAAGGGCGGAGGTTCGACGAACGCTATGCCATCTGCGCGGACATGGATTTCCTGTGGCCGGAATTCATTGCCGGACGTGCCCGCCACGTGCCAGGACTGGTGGTGGCTGACATCCGCCTGGGAGGCTTGAGCAGCCGCCTGGAGAATGCGTTTCCTGTCATGTGTGAAACCCTGCAGGTCATCATGCGCCGCCGGCTGGCCATGGTCCCGGTGGCCTACCTGCTGAAGATGGCCCTGTTGGGCTCCTTTCTGGTCATCAGTCGCCCCCTGGGCGAGGAACGAGCCACGCGGCTTGGCGATCGGGCCCGGGCTTTGCTAGGCCTGGGCCCCCGGTATTCGATATAGTTCCGCCGAGCGTTCACGCGATATCGTCGTGTTACGCAGTACAGCAGGAGCATGGTTTTTCTCCTCACGATATCCGGCGGCGTTTTGAGCGCGCAACGCTTAGGGCTTTGCGGACTCGCGCATTGCCTCGGTTCGGCAAGGGTGGTAGAGGAAGGCAGGTACTGACGCCCCGCCGCCCTCCGAAACAGCACCATGTCCATACAACGATACGCCGTTCGTCTGGCCAATGCTCTGTTGGCGCCCTTGGGGGCGAGGATCGTCAAGAGCGCCACCGACCTTCTGATGTCCTCGGCCCTGCAGCGAATACAGGCCCACGGCTTCAGGCCGGCCGCGGTCATCGACGTGGGTGCCTCGGACGGGAAGTGGAGCCGGCTGGCGATGGATGCTCTTCCAGAGGCCCGGTTTCTGGCGGTGGAGCCCCTGCGGGAGCGCGAGGCCGCCCTGGCTGGGAACAAGCGGCGGTATGCCCGTTTCGATTACGCCCTGTGCGCGGCGGCTGGCCCGGGCCGCAGCCATGTGAACCTGGACGTAGCCCCGGACCTAGACGGCAGCACCGTGGATGGGAGCGGTGGCGTGATTCGGCCCGTGCCCTGCGCGACCTTGGATGAACTCGTGGCGGAACGTGGTCTGGGTGGGCCGTACCTGCTCAAATTCGATACCCATGGCTATGAATTGCCCATTTTGGACGGAGCGCGACAGGTTCTCGAGGACACAGACGTCATCATCATGGAGGTTTACAACTTCCATGTGGCTCCCGGAGCCCTGTTGTTTCCGGAAATGTGCCAGCACCTGGGTGTGCTGGGTTTCCGTTGCTACGACATGGCTGAGCCCCTTTCCCGAAGTTACGATGGCGCATTTTGGCAGGCTGATTTCTTTTTCTGTCGGGCCGACGCCGCCATATTCGACCATGATGGATTCGCATGACACCCAAGTTTTCAGCAACGTTGCGGCCTTCCTTAGCCGGACCTGTTCGCCCAGTGCGCGCTAGGATGTTTATCCAGGTGGGGGACATCTGCTGGTGAGGGACGCTATGCCGATTGATGGGTTGCCCCAGGGCGTGTTCATCTCGGTCATTATCGCGTCATTGAATGCGCAGGGCACCATTGCCAGGGCCATTGATTCGGTTTTGGACCAGACCCATGCGGACAAGGAACTGATAGTCATGGACGGGGGGTCCTCCGACGGCACCGTTGAGGTGATCCGTTCGCGGACAGATAGACTGGCGCATTGGGAGAGCGAGTCGGACCGGGGGATTGCCCATGCCTGGAACAAGGGAGTGGAGCATGCCCGGGGAAGGTGGATTTGTTTCCTGGGCAGCGACGACATGCTGCACGACCGGGATGTGCTCTCCCGCATGGCTCCCCGGCTGTCAGAGTTCGAGGAACAGGGCGTGCTCTTGGTATACGGCGACGTGAACATCATGGATTCCACGTGCCGGGAGGTGCTGTTGTCCGGTAACCCGCAGCCGGACTGGGTTGCCCGCCATGCGCACCAGGGCGGCTTCATCCATCATTCGGGCGCGTTCCATGCCCGAGAGCTTTTCCACGGACGCCGGTTTGACGAGTCGTATCGCATCTGTTCGGATCAACACATGCTCTGGCCCGTGTTTATAGCTGGACTGTCGAGGCATGTGCCCGTGCTGGTGGCGGATTGTCCGTTGGGCGGTCTTGGCGGCAGCTTCGCCACGCACCTCGATGCTAAGCGCGAGACCCTGCGCGTCATACGGAGCCTGGGGCTGGCGAGCTTTCCGGTGAGATTTCTGGTGAAACTTGCAAGCATCGCGGCATTCGTGACGTTGACGCGCCCCCTGGGATCGCGCCGCGCGGCTAAGTTGGCTGACTGGACGCGCAAACTCCGCGGTCTGCCGCCGCGGTTTTCGGTCTAGGTGGAGGAGTGGTTGTTTCTCCGGTCACAAGGTAGAGCCCTTGGCCAACCTGTGGTGCGGGCCCTCTGTCCCGGGATGAGCCGGCAATGACCACTACGCGTGCGTCTCTGCTCAAATATCTTCGCAACACCGCATGGCTGCTCGGGGGGCGCGCCACGCGCATGGCGCTGACAGTCGCGGCGGGTATCGTCGTTGCCCGCTACCTCGGGCCCCAACGCTTTGGGGACCTCAGCTTTGCCTTCAGCTTCGTGGCCCTGTTCACTCCTCTTTCGGAGATGGGCCTGGAGAGGATATTGGTGCGCGATCTGGTCCGGAGTCCGGAATCGCGTGACGAACTGTTGGGGACGGCCTTCGGGTTGCGCCTGGCCGGCGCACTCCTTCTGGTGGGCCTGGCCATGGCCTCCGTCCGGATGCTGGGGCACAGCCAAACCGTTTGCGCCCTAGTGGGAGTGGTGGCCTTGGGGGCCTTGTTTCATCCGGTGCAAGTCATCACCGCCTTTCTGTATTCCCAGGTCCGGGGAAGGGAGGTGGCCTTGGCCGAATGCATTTCCACAGCGGGTGCTGGCATGGCCCGGATCGGTCTGGCCCTGGCCGGGGCAGCCTTGGTCTGGTTCGGCTGGGCCGTGGTGTTGGAAGCGGCCTTCCTGGCGGCCATGCTAGTTCGGTTCTACGGGACTGGGGGGGGGCGCCTTCGGCAGTGGAGGTGCGCGGCAGCCATGGGCAAGTCCCTTGTGGGCGATGCCTGGCCCTTGGTTTTTTCCGGGGCCATGGCCATCATCTACATGCGCATCGATCAGGTCATGCTCATGGAAATGGCGGGCTCCGACGCGGTGGGGTTGTATGCGGCTGCGGTGAAGATCAGCGAGGCCCTCTATTTCGTGCCGGTGACCCTTACCGCGGCTCTGGCTCCGGTCATAGTCAACGCCAGGCAGACCTCGCCCGAGCATTTTTCACGCCGGATGCAGCAACTCCTGGACATGTTGTTTCTGATTTCCGCGTGCGCGGCGCTGTTGCTTTCCCTGCGTCCCGGTTCCCTCGTCGTCCTGGTTTTCGGGGAGGCCTATCAAGCTGCGGGGTCCAGCCTGGTCCTGTTGGCCTGGGCCGGGGTCTTTGTCTTTCTCGGGGTGGGCAGCAGCCAATGGCTGGTTGTGGAGAATCTCCAGCGATGGTCGATGGTTAGATCATCGCTGGGGTGCCTGAGCAACATCGTCTTGAATTATTACGCCATCCCACGTTATGGCATTGAGGGGGCGGCCATGAGCACACTTATCTCCTACGGGATTGTAACCTTCGGAGCCCTTGGCGTATCTTCGCAATGCCGTCCCCTGCTGGTCATGATGCTCAAGACCCCGCTGCTGCCGTCCTTGTTTGCAAGGGATACCCATGGGTAAGCATGCTGTTGCGGCTTCTCCTCTCATGAACCCAGCGCAACCTCTTGAGAAATTCCCCTTTTCTGGCTGAGGACTTAGAATCTGGAGATGATGCAGCACATACTGCATCAATTGACAGAGCCATGGCGAAAATATGAGTTGTGAAATTGCGTGCGAGTTGCGCGGGTGTCGTGGATGAAGTGCTTCCCGCGCTTTAAGCCTCTGGCATCCATTCGGCCACGTTAATCCCGCGATACGGCTCTTGAGTGGGTGGACGTACACAGTTCGCGATAGCGGGCGATGCCCGGTGCGTCTCTCGGCAGTCCACAACCGCTATCCTTCCCATCCCGCTTAAAGTCGGGTAATCTCGTCCCCTGATAACAGTAGCTTCTCTTCGCTCTAGGATAATCACGCATCTTTTGAGATATCGAAAGGCTACCGTTGTATCAATCCAGCAATCCTTTCCGAAAGTTCGTCAAGAGCGTAAGAATTCGGGGAGGTCGTGAGGCAACTCGCATGTCTTCTGAGTTCGAAATCTTTATCGTCGGATTTGCCAGAAGCGGGACAACGTTGGTCCAGAGCATTCTTGCGTCGCATTCCAAGGTGTTCTCCGCGCCGGAAACCTCATATTTTATGTTTCTTTGTCAGAACGGATGGGGGATGTGTGATCCAGAGTATTTGTTGGATAGCAGCGAGATCGAGAGATATGCACGGTACTTTCATGAAACGACCGGGATGCATTTGGGAAAAAAGCAGGACTTTCCTTCACGTGAGTCAGCAAGACTATTCTTCCAGCGGATTATGGACAGTTTCAACCATGGCGGAAAGCCGCTCTGGGTGGAAAAGACGACGGCCCATATTCAGTACATGATGGCCATTCGGCGATTTTATCCGGATGCCAAGTTTATTCACGTTATCCGCGATCCTGTGGAGTGTATAAGTTCATTGCGTGGGTTGCGACCGGTCACGTTGTTGGATTCAAGAATAAGAATGGTCTCTTCATATCGAAGGTTAGCGAAAATATGGAATCAATCATTTGAACTCTCCTTGTTGTATCCCGATCAGCATAATGTATTACATGTGTTGTATGAAGATTTGTTGCGGGATCCTAGACAAACAGTGTCGGCGATGTGCCAGTTCCTCGGACTGGATTTTGAGGAGCATATGCTGGAACGTTTTCATGAGACTGCGGGCGCTTTCTTTTCTGAAAGGCATTGTCCCTGGCAAGCCGAGAACAGTCGGCAGGGTTTTCATAAAGAAAAAATTGGCCGGCATCGGCAGGCCTTGCCTCCCCGGCAGGTTTGGCTGGTGGATTTCTATACGTCTCGGTTCTCGCGCTTTCTTGGATATTCTAGTGCCCCCCGCCCCGGCTATCTGGCCATTTTCCTTACTCTGGCTCAGGATTTGATTCTCGACCTGTTGTCTTTCTCTCGGCTGGAGATGCTGGTGAGAATGCTGCTCGCGCAAAGTACATCCTTGGCCCGGCGACTTGGGGGGAGGGATGCGTAAGGGATGCAGGCGGCTGTTGCGGGAGTTGGCGCCACCCGCCCTTGTCAGGCTGTTTCGCAGCTGCGGAGTGCAGTGCCTCGGGAGCTATGCCTCCTGGGAGGAGGCGAGCGCGGTCGCGGACGGCTACTCCGCAGACATCATCCTGGAGAAGACCGTCCGCGCCATGCGCGACCTTAAAGCCGGCAAGGGTGCCTACGAGCGGGATACCGTGCTGTTCCCCACGCTGGAATATGCCTGGCCGCAATTAGCCGGGCTCATGTGGATCGCCGCGCAAGAGGGGGGGGTGTTGAATCTCTTGGATTTCGGGGGGGCGCTGGGGAGCGCCTACCACCAGTCCCGCAGGTTTCTGCGCGGGCTCGCGCAGGTCCGGTGGAACATCGTCGAGCAAAAGCATATCGTTGCAGCGGGGAAGCAGGAGTTCGAGACCAGTGAGCTGAAGTTCTTCACAGACATCTCTTCCTGCATGGCTGAAGCGGCCCCGGTGGCGCTTTGTCTCTCCAGTGTGCTGCAATACCTGCCCAACCCTCACGAGTTCCTGGATCAGATCGTTCCCCTCGGGTTTCGCTATATTCTGCTGGACCGCACGCCGTTTCGCCTGCTGGGCGGGGATCTGCTCACTGTGCAGCGGGTTTCGCCGTCCGTTTACTGTTCCAGTTATCCGTGCTGGTTCTTCAATCGCGAGCGGTTGTTCGCCCATTTCGTGCCCGACTATGAACTGGTGGCGTCTTTTCCCGCTCTTGACCACTCGAATATTCCCTCGACCTTTGAGGGTGCCATCCTGGAGCGGAGGCCCGTGGCGGCACCGGACCAGGCAGGGTAGGGGGCGGGGAGGGCGTGTTGAACTTCTGCACATATTTCGACCATCACTACCTGCCCCGGGGGCTTGCCCTGCACCGGTCGCTCCAGCGGCATTGTCCCGGGTTCATGCTGCATGTCCTCTGCCTGTCGGAACAATGCCGAGACATACTCTCCAGTCTCGGCCTGGCGCAGCTGCGGCTGGTTGCCCTGGGAGAGCTGGAGGCCGCATTTCCCGATCTCGCCCGGGTCAAGTCCCAGCGCCGCCTTGTTGAGTATTATTTCACCTTGACCCCATTTTGGCCGCTCTACCTGCTGGAAAACGACCCGGGTGTAGAGCGGGTTGTCTACCTGGATAGCGACCTGTGGTTCTTCTCCTCCCCGGCTCCGCTGTTGGCTGAGCAGGGAGATGCCTCGGTGTCTCTGGTGCCGCACCGATTCCCCGAGCGGCTCCGCGGCAAGGAGGCATACGGGAAATACAACGTGGGCTGGCTTTCCTTCCGGCGGGACGCCCAGGGGCTGGAGATTCTGCGGTGGTATCGCGACCGCTGCATGGAATGGTGCTATGACCGTTGGGAGGAGGGCCGTTTCGCCGATCAGAAGTACCTTGATGCCCTGGTGGAGTCCTTTGGCGGCGTCCACGTCCTGGGCCATCCTGGTGCCAATCTGGCCCCCTGGAATGTAGACCGGCATGCTGTCACCGGGGAACCGGGCAATGTCCGTGTGGATGGCGACCCCCTGATCTTCTATCACTTCCACGGATTGTGCAGGCTGTTCGGCCCAATTTGCGAATCTGGGCTGGGGTGGTATTGCTCGCGCCTCACGCCCACGCTCCGCCAGGCGGTCTATGCGCCATACCTCCAGGAACTGGGGGATGTTGCACGAGTAGTGGAGACGACGGTACGGGAGAGAATGCTCCCCGGGGCTCCTGACCTCCTTTCCACCCCGTGGCATTCGCGTTTTTCTGGGGGCAGGGCCTCGGACGTCCTGCGGTTGGTTAAGGGGGCGTTCGCCGGCTCGCTGGTCATGGGGTGAGGGGTTGGGACGACTGGCGGTGCCTGGCGGGCAGGAGACGCCGGGGGGTGGATGGGGGCCTGGGCCTTTTCCAGGCGGGTATGCCAGCCGATGGTCAGCCTGATGTCGCTGGCCGCCCTGGTGACGGGCGGGTTACCAGTCACGTCTTTGTCCACTTTGAGGAAAACGAAACGTCCAGCAGAGTGTCTTCGTCACCCAGGGGCTGACCTGGGACGATCTGCATCTGGCCGGTGCCCTGCCTTGGGATCAGACCTAGTGGCATCCACTGGCCCGGCTCTCCCTCATGGCCAACAGCGATTTCTTCGGCCCGCCGTCCGCCTCGTTTCTCCTGGTGGGCGCCGGGCGGTATGCCGCCTGGACGATCCGGCGTTACGCCTTTCTGCTCCAGATCTCCGGATGATCCTGGTCTTGGCGTGCCTGCCAGGGCACTCGGCTTTTCGATGTTTTGGCCACGGCCTATTCCACGGATGATCTCCCGGTGGTGCCCCCCAGGAGGACAATCTGCCGATACCGCGCTGGAGGCCATGGCGTACGATACGCCGGTGGTGTTGTTTGCCGCGGGGCTTCAATCGTGGAGCATCGCCGCAACGGCTGGCGGGAGGCCAGGGGGACCCCGCGAATCTGGCCGAGGGCATGGCGTGGGTTCTGGAAGACCCCGTACGGCTTGAGCAGTTTTCAACTGCAGCCGAGGGTACGGCCCTGACGAGTATGATGTGCGGGATTCCACGGCCCGCTACGCGGCGTTGTATTCCTCCGGGGCATGCGATGAAGCGACAGGCGGGCATTAGCTTTGTGGATTTTAGCTAGTCGGCCTTGAAATTCTTTTATTCATATGAAAACACTTAACAAAGTGTCGTCATCAATGTATCATTCTCGACCAGGAAGCGCAGTGGCTGTGCAGAAAACCGGTCGCGCCGTCACCGGGTCGGGAGTGATGATGAAAGCCAAGCCCACCAGAAACGACCAG
>Ga0068711_1000838_pt1 | contig 21279 bp, 18 predicted proteins | sample MTBAKMMethaMetaG_FD_62224 | JGI IMG/M metagenome (GOLD analysis project Ga0068711, IMG submission 62224) | Enrichment culture microbial communities from Arthur Kill intertidal strait, New Jersey, USA, that are MTBE-degrading - MTBE-AKM (Arthur... | ecosystem: Environmental > Aquatic > Marine >...
GTCTTCGGGAGCGAGGTGACGAACTCGATCTCCGAGGGCATGGCAATGGGCCCGAGGCCCATCCTGACATGATATATCAGGTCGTGCTTCAATTTCTCGCCGGGTTCGTAACCGAGGCGCAGGATCACGAAGGCCTTGACCGCCTGCCCTTTGAGGGGATCAGGCTTTCCGATGACGGCGGCTTCGGCCACTGCCTCGTGGGAGACGAGGGCGCTCTCCACCTCGGCAGTTCCCAGATTGTGTCCGGCGACGATGATGATATCGTCCGACCTCCCGAGGACCATGATGTAGCCGTCCTCGTCCCTGACCGCCAGGTCCCCTGCCGTGTAGCAGGCGTCGATGGTGTTCCAGTAGGTGCGGTAGCGCTCGTCGTTGCCGTGGACCGTCCGCATCATCGAAGGCCACGGTTCCCTGATCACCAGCAGGCCCCCGATGCCCGGCGGGACGGGATTGCCCTCGCGGTCCACCACGTCGACGACGACTCCCGGGATCGGCCGCCCTGCAAAGCCCGGCTTCATGGGTTCTCCCACCAGGGTGGTGATCATGTGCATCCCGGTCTCGGTCTGCCACCAGGTGTCCAGCACCGGGCAGGCCGACCTGCCGATGGTCCGGTAGTACCACTCGAAGGCCTCGGGGTTGAGGGGTTCGCCCACCGATCCGAGGATCCTGAGGGTGTCGAGGTTGTAGCGGGCCGGCCACTCCTCACCGAACTTCATGAACATCCTGATGGCGGTGGGCGCCGTGTAGAAGACGGTGACGCCGAACTCCTCGACGATCTGCCACCAGTTGCCCGGGTCCGGGTAATCGGGCACGGTCTCGGTGATCAGGACGGTGGCGCCGGCGGCCAGGGGCCCGTAGACGATGTAGCTGTGTCCGGTGATCCAGCCCGGATCGGCGGTGCACCAGTAGATGTCGTTCTCCTTCAGGTCGAAGACATACTTGCTCGTATAATACGTCCCCACCATGTAGCCCCCGCAGGTGTGGACGATCCCTTTCGGCGTCCCGGTGGTGCCGCTGGTGTACAGGATAAAGAGGGGGTCCTCGGCGTCCATCACCTCGGGCTCGCAGACCGACGCCATGCCCTCCATCACCTCATAGAAGTCCACCTCCATCTCCGAGATCAGTTCAAGCAGCGGTTTCGTCCGCCTCAGGACGATGACTTTCTCGACACTGGAGGCGTTGATCACCGCTTCGTCGACGATGGTCTTGAGCGGCACGCGTTTGCCCCGCCTGAACCCCACATCGGCGGTGATGACGATCCTGGCCTTTGCGTCCCTGATCCTGGCATTGAGGGCGGCCGCCCCGAACCCGCCGTAGACAATGCTGTGGACCGCACCGATGCGGGCGCAGGCCAGGATGGCGACGATCTGCTCGGGCACAAGGGGCATGTAGATGCAGACCGTGTCCCCCTTCTTGATGCCCAGATTCCTGAGGGCGTTGGCAAACCGCATCACCATCCGGTGGAGCTGGCGATAGGTGTACATGTGCTCGGTGCCCTCCTCCTCCCCCCGCCAGATGAGGGCCACCTTGTTCCGGCGGTCCCCGGCGGCGTGGCGGTCGAGGCAGTTGTGGGTGATGTTCAGTTTCGCCCCGCCAAACCAGCGTGCGTACGGGTTCTTCCACTCTTTCACCCGGTCCCATTTTCTGAACCACTCCAGTTCCCCGGCGATCCCGGCCCAGAACTCCTCGGGGTCGTCCATGAAACGGCCGTATGCACTCTCCCAGTCTCCCATTGCCGACCCCTTCCGGTAGACCGGGTCGGGCAGGTACGCCTTTTTCTCCAGTTTTACGTCGAATGTTTCGGACATCAGGTGCCTCCTTCGGATCTGTCGCGGGGAAAATTGTCCCCACCCGCCCGATGATCAGGGGCGGGCGCACAGAATATGCTGTGCATTTACCTATGACAATCCGGGAGAAATAGTATAAATGTTGGTTATGCCCAACATATATGCAGTGCATTATTCCGGGAGAGAGATCAGCGTATGAAGGGTAATTTTCAGGACGTCATTGCGATAAAGGAGCTGCTGAAGAAATATCCGAAGGGGCTCAGCATCACCGAGATATCCAGTGCACTGCACCTTCACCGCAACACCAGCGCAAAGTACCTGGATATGCTGAAGTTGAAGGGCGACATCGACAGAAAGGAGATCGGGGCGGCGAAAAACTATTTCCTCGTCCGCAGGATGCCGGTGTCCACGCTCCTTCACTTCTGCCGGCATCCGACCATCGTCCTCAGCGCCAGATCCGAGGTGGTGATGGTGAACGCAGAGGCCCTCTCCCTGCTGGAATGCCCGCTCGATGTGCTCTACGGCGACAGGGTCGAAGACATCCCTCTCTCCCTCTTCAAGGACCCGGAAGTCGGGAGGCGCTGTCACGATGCCGTCCAGGGGGTGCAGGCACGCGTGCAGGTGCAGACCGCCGTCGCCGGGAAGCATCTTCACCTCAGTATTCATTATATCCCGGTCGTCTTCGACACCGGCCGGGACGGGTGCGCCCTTGTGCTGGAGGACGAGACAGCGTGCAGGCAGGCATCGGAAGGACTGGAGTTCTGCCGGAAACGCTACAGGGCGCTCGCCGAGGACCAGACCGAATTCATCGCCCACATAAAACCAGACATGACGCTCTCCTTTGTCAACGAAGCCTTTTGCGCCCATGTCGGCAGAGACCGCGATCAGCTGGCCGGTTTCCGTTTCCTCTCACTTTTTTCACCGGAGGACCGGGAGCAGATCAGGCGCGGCCTCTCGTCCCTCTCGCCGGTCGCCCCCGCCTGCACTGCGGATGTCCGGACGGTCAGCCGGGACGGGACGGTCTGCTGGGAGCGGTGGACGTTCAGGGGGATTTTCGGTGAAGACGGATCGTTTCAGGAGTGCCACGCCCTCGGTCGGGACATCACGGAGATGAAAAACGACAAGGACCAGTTGAAGAGGTACCATGAGAACCTTGAGGCCCTGATCAGGGAGAGGACGCAGGAGATGCAGCAGGCGAACAGGACATTGATCGGCGTGATCACGGAGAAGGAGGAGCTCGAACGCGAACTGCTCTTTACCCAGTTCGCCTTCGACAACGCCTCGGACTCGATCATCCTCTTCGACGAGGCCGGCAGGGTGTACAAAGCCAACAAAACGGCCGGCGAACTTCTGGGTTATACCGCCGAGGAGTTCAGGACGATCGCCGTCCCCGATATCAACCCATCCATCTCAAAGGCGAAGTGGGACCGGATGCAGGCCGCTTCGTCCCCCAGCGTGAAGGAACGGACGCGCTCGACGCATAAAAAGAAGGACGGGACGATCATCGAGGTGGAGGTCTCCCGCACCTTTGTCAGGTTCGGGGAGAGGATGTATTTCTGCTCGATTGCACGGGAGATCCTGCCGGAGGAATAAGGGGGGGAAGCGGAGAATCGGGTGGGCGGGCGAGAGAGATCCACTGCACCGGGGGCCGGCAATCGCACTTCTTGTTCAGGGTTCCATAGTCATTTTCCATTTTAACCCGGTGTTTGAGCGACATCAGACTGGTATCGCTATGGTCCCGGGCCACCGGCCACCTGTACATCACCCGGGAATGCCGGGTCAGGTCACCGTTGAAGGGGTGCCGTTTGCAAGGTCATAGTAAATACCTCGCAGAGAGAGAAAAGAGGAAGCGGAATCCAATCACGGTGCAGAGCGTGCCCTATAAGCGTGCCGGGCAGGTGCGCCTGAATTATTTCGGCCGGCCAAATAACGTTATTGTTCAGAGCCGAGCCATTCCCATGCTTCGTTTATTCTTTCTGTCCGGTAAAACCGAAGCTCCGTATGGGTAAATGCTACAAAAATCTTAAGCATCCAGGTCATGACGTCATCCCAGGACTCATCGCTCACCATCGCCAGTTTCTCAACATATCGGAATTTGGGCCAGTTTGTAAGATCTTCCCATGCTCCTCCGACTGTCCATCCCTGGAAATTTTCCACCTGCAGTAATAATTTGACTTTTGAAAATTCCTCTATGCCTTTTTCGATGACCGGGACGAGTACTTTGATATAATCCTCTTCGGTCAGCTTCCCCCGTACCCGAAAGCCAATTGTTTTTCGTGGATGTGCAGGTATTTCCTCTATCATGAGCATCCCCCGCGGTTATCACAGTAACGCGCCACATAAATATTTCCCTCATTTCCCTTACACAGGCCGGTCTCCTGAAGGGTACCACCTGATCGAGGAATCGGGCGATGAGATCCTTCATGCCGATTTCGGTGTCGGAAAGGTCACCGCAGAACCCCACGACGCGGATCAGGCCGGCTCTCTCTCTCGGTTCCTCCGGAACAGGTGCAGAACGCCGGCGCCTTTCCGGTTGAGGGCCCGGTATGCCGCGATCTTTACCCGGTCCTGGAAGAGAAACATCACGAGCGCATACCCCCACACCAGCCCGGCCAGCTGCCAGCCGATAGGCGCCATGAAAATACCATATACGGCGATGAGGGTGGCGATCGCCTGGGTGGCGAGAACCGCGGCAAGAAGGAGCCTCGACGGACCGATCGACCAGAAGGGGCCCCTGGTGCGGGCGGCAAAGACCGTCAGGTGACCCCCGACGGAGAGGTTCAGGTAGACGATGGTCTGGACCAGATCTGGGCCGAGCTGAAAGACCGCACCGCCCAGATAAAAGATCCCGAACGACCTGACAGCGGCGAACAGACCGATGGCCATCGCCATACCCATGATGAACCGCATGTTCCAGGACTCAGGGCGGGTCGAGGAGCGGACGTTGTCGTAGGCGATCGAGAGGATCGCCCCGTCGTTTAAGATGGCCAGCAGGACGATCATGATCGCCGTCACCGGGTAGGTGTTGAAGAGCACGATCGCCAGAAAAATGAAGACCAGCAGCGCCGAGGTCTCGGCAATGCGGTAGATCGTATAATTGAGCATCCGCTGGAAGATCTTTCTGCTCTCCTGCACGGCGTCGACGATGACCGAGAGGCCCGGCGCCAGGAGCACGATATCAGCCGCGGCCCGGGCGGCGTCGGTCGACCCGGCGACCGCGATCCCGGCGTCCGCCTTCTTCAGCGCCGGGGCGTCGTTCACCCCGTCGCCGGTCATCCCGACGATATGCCCCCGCTTCTGCAGCACGTCCACGATGTGGTACTTGTGTTCAGGGAAGACCTGAGCGAAAGAGTCTGCCTGCTCGATTGCGTCGTCCATCTGCCCGGTCTCGTGATATTTCGTTTCCGCAAAAACACCGGCGTCCACGATCCGCTTTCCAAGCCCTATCTGCCCGCCGATCTCGCGGGCGATCGCCGTCTGGTCCCCGGTCACCATCTTCACGTCGATGCCCAGGTCTTTTATCGCGGCGACCGTCCGGGCCGAGTCGTCGCGCAGCGGATCGAAGAGCGGGAGAACGCCCAGAAACCGCCACGCCCCCTCACCGTCGGCCCTGGCCACGCCGAGGGAGCGGTAGCCGCGAGCGGCAAAGCCGTCGATCGCCTCCTCGACCGTGGAGCGGATCCCGTCTGCATCGGGATCGAGTTCAAGGACGACCTGCGGGGCGCCTTTCGTCGCCCTGAAGGTGTTCCCGTCCCGGTCCCGCACCGCCGCCTCGGTGCGCTTATGGACCGGGTCGAAGGGCATGAAGTGCGTGACCTGATAGGAGATGAGCCGTCCTGCCTCGCCGACGCCCCCGATCACCGCCGTGTCGATCGGGTCCCTGTCCTCGGCCCTCGACGCAAGGGCGGCGACGAGGATCACCCCGGCAGAGTCGCCGCCGCCAACGACGAAGGGGTCGCCCAGGGTCAGTTCGTTTTTTGTCAGCGTCCCGGTCTTGTCCGAGCAGAGGACGTCGATCCCGGCGAGTTCTTCGATCGATGTGAGCCTGGTCACGATCGCCTGTTTACTGGCGAGAACGCCGGCGCCGAGGGCCATGGTCACCGACAATACCGCCGGCATGGCCACCGGGACCGCCGCCACCGTCAGCACCAGGGCGAACTGGACCACCTCAAGGATGGGATCGCCCCGCGCGAGGGCGACGCCGATGATGGCCACGGCCAGCGCCAGGGCGATGACGATCAGGTAGTCCGCAATTGCTATGACGGCCCGCTGCAGATGACTGCGGGGCCCGCCAGCCCTGACCAGTTCGGCCGTCCTGCCGTAATAGGTGCCGACACCCGTCGCATAGACCAGCGCCTCGGTCTCGCCCTGGCGCAGGATCGAACCCGAATAGACCGCGTCGCCCCTTTTTCTTTCGACGGGCAGCGACTCGCCGGTGAGGGCCGACTGGTCCACCTCCACCGGATCGTCGCCGAGCAATCGAGCGTCGGCAGGGACGATGTCGCCGATGCGCAGCCGGAGTACGTCGCCCGGCACCAGTTCCCTGGCCGGGATCTCGGCCCAGGCGCCGCCCCTTTTCGCCAGGGCCGATAGCGCCAGCGTCTTCTTCAGGGCCTCAATGACACTTCCTGCCTGGTACTCTTCCCTGAACCCGACAACGGCATTCAGGACTAAAAGAGCGGTGATCACCGCCACACCCTCCCAGTGGTGCAGCACCCCGGAGAGGACGGCGGCGGTGATGATCATCCACGGGATCGGCCCCCAGAAATACGACAGGAACCTGATGAACGGGTGTACCCGCTCTTCGGCGATCTCGTTGTAGCCGTATTCGCGGATCCTTCGCTCGGCTTCGGCGCGGGCGAGTCCATCAGCCGTTGTGTTGAGCGCTCTCTCCAGTTCTTCGACGGAAAGGACCGTATCCGACGGTGCAGTCCCGGCCCGCATTTTCTTCTTCATCGTCTCACGCCGATGCGCACCGCGGGCAGCAACCGGCCTGCCGGTTCATACCCCGCGGGAGCACAGGGCAGACTATCTCCTGCTCCCGGATATTCTTTCTCCCCCGGCAGAAACGACGCTATCGGTGTACCATCAGCGTCCGGTGCCGCCGGATCCCCGGTAGGCCTCGATCGCGTCCTGCACCGACTCGAAGATGTGCTCCGCTCCCACCATGGCGGTGATCCCATCGCGGTCGAACTCCTCCCTCACCGGATCGGCCACCTCGCTCATCACGAAGGTCACCCCCGCCTTCTTCATCTCGGAGACGACCGTTTTCAGCGCTTCTGCGGACGTATAGTCCACGTCCCCGATGTTTGCCGCGGAGAGACAGAACCATTTCAGGGACGGCCCGGCATCCCGCAGGAGGCCGAGGATCTCCCTGATGAAGAGGTTTTCATTCGCAAAGTAGAGGTCCGAGCCGAACCGGTAGACCATCAGGCCCTCAACCGCCTGCCGCCCTTCAGCCAGCGGGGTGGTCTTCATGGCCCCGCGGGGCGTCGGCACCAGCAGGCTGTCCCTGGGCCGGTAACTGTGGCGCAGGTGGGCCAGGATAGAGAGAACGACCGCTACCGCAAGCCCTATCCCGACGCCCACGACGACGACCGTGAAGGCGGTAATGAGGGCGACACCGAACTCGACCGGCCGCCTGGTGCGCAGCGAGATCATGCCCCTGATATCCACCAGACGGAGCCCGATAAGAAATACGATTGCCGAAAGTGTTGCTGACGGAAGATAGGCGAGCGGTCGGGTGATGAGGAGCAGCACGACCAGGACGACCGCCACCGCCGTGAGCTGGCAGAGCTGGGTGCGCCCGCCGGCGCTGTACACCATCTCGGTCTTGGTGGGGCTTCCGTTGACGACAAAGGTGCCCGAGATCCCCGCGGTCAGGTTCGCGAATCCCAGCCCCATGAGGTCGGTGTTTTCGTCGTAGGTGTCTGAAAACTTCAGGGCGTACGCCCGCGACGTGGCCGCACTCTGGGCCAGGATCACGATGAAACAGGCAACGGCCAGGCTGAGCAGTTCGGGAACCTCGGCAAGGGGGACGTCGGGCAGGGCGATTGCGGGAAGGCCCCCCGGAACCTGCCCGAGGACGGCGATCCCGTAGGAGGAAAGATCGAACGCCCAGCTCGCAACGATGGACCCTGCCACCGCGATGAGCGCCCCGGGAATTCTCGTCTCTAACCTCTGAGAGAGGGCGATGAGCGCGATCACCAGGAGCGAGATCAGGAGGGTCGGAAGATGGGTGCAGCAGGTGAGGCCGGAAAGAAAATATACGGCCTGGACGAAGGTCTCGTAGGTGCTCTGGGGCATGCCGAACATGCCGCCGATCTGGCCGATGGCGATCTGGATCCCGACGCCGGTCAGAAACCCGATCAAGACGGTGCGGGAGAGAAAGTCTGCAACGAACCCGAGTTTCAAAAGGCCGGCGGCGAGAAGGAACACCGCAGCGAGCAGGGCGATCACGCCCGCATAGGCAACATACTGGGTAGACCTGGGCACGGCCATCACCGCGAGACCGCTGGCGATGATCACCGCCGTTGCCGAATCCGCACCGACGACGAGGTGGCGTGACGACCCGAATAAGGCAAAAAACACCATGGGCAGGAGGAGGGTATAGAGGCCGGTGACCACCGGCATCCCTGCAATCCTGGTGTAGCCCATGACCTCGGGGATGGCGAGGGCGGCAAACGTCACGCCGGCAAGAATCTCGACCGGGATCTGCGCCCGATCGATCGGGAGGATCCCCTGCAGGAGCCTGAATCGGTGCAGTCCCGGGAATTTTTTCGCAGCTGCCATGCGCACCCTCGCAATCGTGAACTCGGAACGGCCGGCGAAGAGTGCAACGGCAACCCTTCCTTTTTCCTGGCTTCAATCGCCGAAGACGCAGCCATTCCCTATTTCTACAGTGCAGGATTCGCAGCAGCCCTACTTATAGCCGTCGCCCGGTGCAAAACGATTCCCATCGCCACAGACGGACACCCGCGAAACCCGTGTCCGGGCGTCAGGACGCTGCAACCGCAGCCGTTCAGAAAAGAAAATTATAGCCTTTCAGACCCTAAACGAGATCCCGGTCGAGGCGATCACAGGCGATATCAACTCCACTTCGTACGAGCAGGTCTTCGAGATCGACCCCGGCAAAGTCGGGGCGTACAACACGAGCGACCCCAACTACCTCCTCTACGCGGCGTCCGAGCGCAACATTGAGATCACGGATGCGGTCCGGGCGAAGGCACGCAGAGCAAGCTCTCTGCCGCTCCATCGGCATCCCTGCCCGCGCCATCGGGGGCTACCAGATGCTCCTCGGCGAAACATCGGACACGCACTTCTAGGCCGGGTATTATCTGTCGGGATACGGCCGGGTGCCCGTCGACCCGACGGTCGCCATCTCCGACGAAAAACGCTCGGCCACCAAGACCTACTCTGCCACAAACCTCAACCCCATGCGGCTTGTCATCCAGAAGAACATCGATACACCAATGGACCCACCCCTGCCCGATGACGTTGTCGTCTTCGGGATCGTCAGGCAGACTCCCGCCATCGTCTCGCCCACCGCAGACAACGATCTCGATTATATCGGTACCAAGTGCTTCAGCATCGATCTCAGGGCCGTCGGCCCCTGAAGGTCCACCCTTTTTTTGAGACGGGAACATCCCGGTTTGCCGGGAGGGACTCGTTATGTCTTCTCTCCGCGATGATAAAGAAGATTTAATCGTTATAACAGAGTATTTCTGGTATGGACACCAGGATCATCGCTTCATTCCTCATCGGAGCCATACTCTCCGCTTGCCTCCTCCTCCTGATAAACAGTACAGGCACGCCGATCACGGGCCATGCCGACACAGATACCGGCCCGACCCTCCTCACCGGTCTGCCCGACGTCAGGCAGGCGGAGTACTACTCCTGCGGAGCGTCGTCTTTCCAGGCGGTGCTCTGCTACTGGGGCTTTGACTACTTCGAGACCGACCTCCGCACCCTCCTCAACACGACCCCCGGGCACGGCACGTACCCCTGGGACATGGTCCGTGTCGCAGAGTCCCTCGGCCTCGAAGCGGAGTGGAGGGACAACCTCACCCTTGCCGACCTCGAAACTTCGATACAGGACGGCGTCCCGGTCATCATCGACGCCCAGAGATGGCGGGAGTCAGGGAAGACGTGGGAGGACTCATGGGCAGTAGGACACTATATGGTCGTCATCGGGATCGACAACCGCTCGGTCTATCTCGAAGACCCCGCCCTGCTCGGGACAAGGCTTGTCATGGACCGAGACGACTTCCTTCAGTCCTGGCACGACTACGAGGGTGAACTATCCGCCGGGGCGGCGGCACCGGCGTACTACCGCCTCGGTGTCTTCATCAGAGGCGAATCTCCTGCCGTGCACCCCGCTTTCGCCACCTGGGAGGTGATGCCGATATTCGTGCCGACGGCAGATCTACCCGGCAGCAACGGGACATAACCGGGGGCGAACCGCCCACCTTATTTTTTACATCCGACCATCATTCACCCGCATGAAAAAATATGACGGTGCTCTTCCCCGGAGGTGCGGATAAGAGGTGCCGCCCGGAAACTTTTGGAAAAAAGAGTCCACGAAACCTCCATCCCAGCCATAAAATCAGGATATAGAGAGGATCTGATTATCACATAAAATGGGACGTCAATTATATTAATGCGTATCACCTAGTCCGTCCCTGATCGTTCATGAATGCGAGTCCTGGGCCCGCAGGAGAGGAGACAGATGGGCGCCGGGACCGCACCATGCCGACGCACCAGCACATACAGGTGAAACCATGCGCACGCTAAAAATACTCGGCCTTTTTATCCTCGTCATCCTGGCATCGACGGCCGTTGCGGCCGGAGAGGACAACTTTTTCCCGCCCGGAAACGAAACGGGCACCCTCACGATCTATGATACGCTCCTGAACAACGGCAACTTCACCCTGATCGTGGCGGCCCTCAACCAGACCGCCCTCAACGCCACACTCCAGGCGGACGGGGAGTACACCCTCTTCGCCCCGAGCGACGAAGCGACCAACCTCTTCTCCGCCGACATCTTCAACTTCCTGATGAGGCAGTCCGACCTGCTCAGGGCGCTGACCAACTACCATATTGCCGACGGTGCCTATTATGCCGCCGACCTGGAGCAGATGGAGAAGCTGAAGACGCTCCTGGGGATAGATGTGAAAATAAACGTGACCGACGAGGGGATCATGGTGGACGAGGCGCTGATCACCGAGAGCGATATCAACTGCACCAACGGGGTGATCCATGTCATCAACGCCGTCCTCGAACCGCCCGGGACACCGAAGTACACGATCTACCAGACCCTGAACAGGAGTGGGATGTTCGGGACCCTGGTGACGGCCCTCGACGCCACCGCCCTGAACGAGACGCTGAACGGGACCGGGCTGTACACCGTTTTCGCCCCGACCGAACGTGCGTTTGCCGCCCTTCCCGAGGGTGAACTCGACGCCCTGTTCAACGACACGACGGCGCTCGACGAGATCCTGCGCTACCATATCATCGACGGGTTTACGACCAGAAACGGTCTTGTCGATGCCGGGACGATGTGGACCCTCCAGGGCGGGCGGGTGGTCATCGTGGAGACCGAAGATGGTGTGATGGTGAACGACGCCCGCCTCACCACCGCCGATCTCCTCTGCCGTGACGGTCTGATCCACGTGATCGACGCCGTCCTGATCCCGCCGGAGGAGAAGGTGGTGGACTTCTCGGCCGAACCTGTCAGGGGCGAGGCGCCGCTCACCGTCCGGTTCAGCGTGAACGGCACCGTCGAGAACATCACCACCTGCTTCTGGAACTTCGGCAACGGCTTTTTGTCCACGCAGGAGAGCCCGATCTTCACCTACCATACTGCAGGGGTATACTCGGTGAGCCTCACGGTGACTGACGCGATGGGCCTCACCTATACCGCAATAAAACCGGATTACATCGTCGCAGAAGAGGTCCCGCCCGAAGAGACGAGTATCTACCAGACTGTGGCGGCTGACGAAAACCTCACCACGCTGGCGGCCGCCCTCCAGCTGACCGGGCTTGACGAGGCGCTGAACGGCACGGAGATCTTCACGCTCTTCGCCCCGACCGACGACGCCTTTGCAGCCCTCCCGGAGGGTACGCTCGACACCCTGCTCAACGACACGGCGGCGCTCAACGACGTCCTCCTCTACCATGCGGCAGACGGGGAGTACACGGCCGCGGACCTGAAAGAGATGGATGCCCTGGAGATGCTCGCCGGTGAAAACGTGACAATCGTGTGGGACGAGACGAACGAGACTCTCATGATCGACAACGCCCTGGTGGTCCGTCCGGACGTCACATGTTCCAACGGCGTCATCCACGTGATCGACGCGGTGCTGCAGCCGTCCCACGGTGAGGAGACATAAGGGGAAAGCAGAACCTCATCCCTCTTTTTTGAAGACGAAAGCTCCGCCGGATCGTTTTTCTCCTCCCCGCTCCCTGATCTCCCTGTCCATGTTTGAAGAGTACGACCTGACCAGACGGGTGAGCGACGAGGACTATGAACAAATCCTTCCGGATCTTGCGGCACGCCTCGGCCGCCTCCAGAGGGAGGCCCGCGATCTCGACCTGCCGGTGATCATCGCCGCCGACGGCTGGAACCTCTCCGGCATCTCGACGATGCTGCACCGGTTCGTCCTGTCCCTCGACCCCCGCCTGTACACCTATCACGCCGCATTCGCACCTGACCGCGAGGAGGCCGAGCGGCCTTTTCTCTACCGCTTCTGGCTGAGGACGCCGGCCGCCGGCAGGACGGCGATCTTCGATCGTTCGTGGTACTCCCGCCTGATCGCGGAGACCGTGCACGCCGGGGACGAAGGGGCGTCCGAGCGTTCCCTGCGGGAGATCGTCCGGTTCGAGCGGCAGCTCACCGATGCCGGAGTGGTCGTGGTGAAACTCTTTCTCCATATCAGCAGGGACGAGCAGGCAGAGCGGATCGAGCGGATCAAACAGGAACCTTCGGCGGCGTTTCTGATCGACGGCCACGAGGACGTCAGGCTCGAACACTACGACCGCTACCTCCCGGTCTTCGAGGGGATGATCGCCGGGACCGATACGCCGAATGCGCCGTGGACGGTAGTCGAGGCGCACGACCGCAACTTCACGGTGATCAAGGGGATGAGCACGGTCGTCCACGCTCTCGAACGCGCCATCGAGGAACGCCGTTCGACGGTCGTGCCGCGCTACCCGGCACCGATGCAGCCGCCGTCGAAGAAGCGCCTCGACCTCCCGGACCCCTCGAAGCATTCGCTCTCGAAGAAGGAGTACCAGGAGGCGCTCGACCGGTACGGCGAGCAGATCACCGAACTGCAGTACGCCCTCTACCGGGAGCGCGTTCCCCTGATTGCGGTGTACGAGGGATGGGACGCCGCCGGCAAGGGGGGTGCGATCATGCGGCTGACCGGGCGCCTCAACCCCCGCATCTGCCGGGTCGAGCCGATCGGGCCGCCGAACGAGGCGGAGTCCCGGCATCATTATCTCTGGCGGTTCTGGCGCGACCTCCCGAAAAGAGGGCACGTTGCCGTATTCGACCGGAGCTGGTACGGCCGGGTGCTGGTCGAGCGGGTGGAGGGTTTCTCCTCGCCGGCCGAGGTGGAACTGGCCTACGACGAGATCAACGAGTTCGAGGAGGCGCTCACCGACTGGGGGGCGGTGCTGGTGAAGTTCTGGCTGCACATCGACCGTGACGAGCAGCTCCGGCGGTTTATCGATAGGGAGGAGGACCCGGAGCGGCAGTGGAAGATAACCCCGGACGACTGGCGCAACCGGAGCAGGTGGGATATCTATGCGGCCCTGGTCGCCGAGATGCTGGAGCGGACCGACACGAAGGCCGCCCCCTGGACGGTGATTTCCTCGAACGACAAGCGGTACGCACGGGTGGAGAGCCTGCGGACGATCGCAGAGGCGGCGGAGCGGGCACTGCGGTGAAGCCCATCATCTTTTTGTCTGCAGGCTTCCATGTAGTAGGAGAGCGAGGGTAGCCAAGCCAGGCCAACGGCGCTGGACTTAAGACACGATCCTCTAAAATAGTATCGGATCTGTTGCTTCGACCGCTCACTCAAGCGAAACGAAAACCATTTCATCAACCAGAAACATCACACAAAGTTGGTTTGCGAGGGTAGGTAAGCCAGGCCAAAACCGACGGACTTAAGATCCGTTCTCGCAGGGGTTCATGGGTTCGAATCCCATCCCTCGCATCTGGATGCGAAGTTAGAATCGTTCAGTCTTCTTTTTAAACCCGTCATTTCAGACACTTTTCTATGACTTACCCAGTCGCTCAGTTGCTTACGAGCAGCTCTTTTCATCCTGTCAGGACAGATCTGGCAGAAAACGCAATCAAGGCCGCCCTTCAGGACTTTACCATCACAACGGTTGATGCCGCCCAGATCCGGGAATTCATTGCAGAACTCCGGTCCTGCAAGAACATCAGCACCGGGCGGGCGAACAAGCTCACCTTCACGCTGATTGCCTAGCGCCGGTTCATCGGGCCGTATGCTGACAACACCATCGGCGACCTGTACGCAGCAATCCCTGAGCTGAGAAATGCAAAGAGCAGCCGTGAGAAACCATTCAAGCAGAACACCATCAGCGATTTCATCGCCATCCTCAAGCAGTTTTACCTCTGGATGATCGAGAACAAATATTCCCCGCTCACTGAGAACAAAATCCACAAACTCCGGACGCCGCCCAAGGACACCATGACAAAGGTGGCTGCCCCGGCCCGCTCCTCGCATACCGCTTCGCGGAATGCTCGTCGCTGTTGATGCGAAAACGCAGACGCTCAGTGACTCGCTCGCACGACGCACAGGGGGCTCGGACTCGCCGCTGATGCGGCTCCTTACCTTCGCGCCCCTGTCGCGGTGCTCGCTCGGGCCGCTGGGCCCTGACGACCTACCGCCCGCTTCGCTCCTCCCTCCCTTGAAAGGGAGGGCAGTCATTGTGATAGAACGGGGATCGGTTTCATGGCGGGGGCGGGAGGACAAAGCGACGGTTACCGGACGCATCAGCGGACGGTCGCTCGCTTTGTCGGGCGGGTCCAACCGTGACGATCGCGTACCAACAGGAAACCGAGAGGGCGGGTCATGGCCACACGGCGCGGTTACGGGACGCATCAGCGGCCTGTCGCGCTGTGTGCCTGGGCGGGCCTTGCGTAAAATAAAAAATTTAATTCTGCGCAATTGCGTTATTTCGCAAATCGGACAACGCAACGCCTTTACTTTCACCCTGCGCACGGCGGAGAGCTATATGCTCTCACGTCGATAGATATATGGTGACAAACACCATGAGGCCAACAACAAACACAGACGTAAAGTTCGAGCACATAGGGGCGGCGCGTCTCTATAATGGCTCAGTCCGTATCGATGTCAAGACCATGCAGGCAGTCATTCCTGCCGGTGAAGTCCGCAGGCTTGAAGACCACTGGCCCGCCTCGGTCTATGATATCTCCGATGTGATGAAGAACCCGGATGCGGACCCGGTCGGGAAGGCATGGATCACCCGGTCCGGCAAAGCCGTGATGATCGCCATCAACGATGTGCGGTATGTTACCCCGCTCGCACAGGTCAATGGCATGATCAAGGGGGAACGGAAATATGCACACGTCGCAACCATACAGCCCGCCGGGGTGCCCGCATGAAGGCAGCGGACGTGAAGGCACAGATCAACGAGAGGATCATTAACGCTCTTTCGGAGGGGCGGACCCCTGGCTCAAGCCGTGGACCGAGAACGGCCCGCGAAATCTTTTCAGCGGCAGGGCATACACCGGGCTGAACCGGCTCATCCTCGGGCTCACCCCCTACCCTCTCCCTTTCTGGGCAACCTATCGCCAGTACCGGGCCGCGGGGCTTCAGGTCCAGTTCGGCGAGCACGGGTACGGCATCATCTACGCGGGCCGGACCGTGAAGACTGACACGGAGAAGGATGAGAACGGCGAGGAGACCGAGAGCCGGAAGCAGATCCGTTTCCTTAAGGCCTTCGTTGTCTTCAACATCGCCCAGACCGATTACAAGGAGAGAGGCTACCAGCTGCCGGACCTGAAAGAGAACGCCCACCTTCTCGGATGCGATACGATCATCCAGGAATACACGGGCCGGCAGTCGATACGGATCACGGATGGTGACCGGGCCGCCTACTCCCCGCAGCTGGATATCATCACCTGCCCGGAGATCGGCCGGTTCCGGACCTCCGAGGACTACTATGCGACGATGTTCCATGAGTGCATCCACTCCACCGGCCCCCGGCTCGACCGGTTCAAGCGTACCGATCCGGTCTGTTTTGGGTCCGACACCTACGGGCGCGAGGAACTGGTCGCCGAGATCGGGAGTGCATACCTGGCAGCACTCACCGGCATTGATTCAACGGCCATCATTCAGAATCAGGCCGCCTATCTCCAGAACTGGGCGAAGGCAATCAAGGCCGACGCGGACCTCGTGATGTATGCAGCGGGCAGGGCGGAGAAGGCAGCGGACTTCATGCTCGGGGCGAATGCCCCGGCCACGGCCACCGCAGTCGAAGGGGTGCCGGCATGACCCCCACAATTTTTGACGCAATGCCGCTCAAGGTCCTCGAACAGCTCGAACGGATCGAGATTGAATACACGGACAAGGAGCAGCGGGCCTTCATGCTGCAGGCCGATGCGCAGGACCTCCGCCTCCGGCATGATGAGATCGTCAGCTCGTGGAAAATCCGGGCAGAGCGGGAGGGCCTCGACACCCTGATCGCAGAGCGCCGGCAGATCGACCGTATCGCATGGATCTGCGACCCCCTGCCCACGGGTGTCCCTTCGGAGTACTGAGGCGATCCCATGATCAGCCAGCGCGAGTACTGGGAGCACAGGAAATACCGGAATACCATTTTTGGAATGTGGAAAAGTCTCCGGTGGTGGTTGCACCGAACAAAGATGCGAATTATCTTTTTCTGTCGGTAAAAAGTGGCCCGGGCAGGGACACCATGAGGCCAATCAAAGAGCCCTGCACCGGGTTAGTACATTATCGGCGTCCGGGATTATCTTTCTTGGCAAAGTTGGCCCACCTCGAAGGCTCACGCGACGGGCCCGCGTCGCGGTCCCGTATCCGGCTCGCCTTCTTCCCGCCCCCCGCCGTGCTCCCGTGTTGCTGCTCTGTTGGGCCGTCCTGATCTTCCTGGACCCGCCCGATGCTCGCAGTATAAGAAAATTATTGTCGACTCATCGAACAAAAGAAAAGCAATATTAAAGAATTACTACCCTCTTCAATAACATTGACATTATCGGATAAAATGAGGGATTTTTACAAATGATGTCTGTACCAAGTTATCAATTAATCCAATTCCTTTCATGGCTCCACGATCATGATATTAGATTTACCAATGAGCATGAAGCTCGTGACAGGCTTGTCAAATTTGCCAAGGAATATCTGAAAAACCAGCCCAACAACAGGCCCCCATATATTTATAACAACCTGATCGGGTTGATGACAATCTTTCAGGAGTGTCCAAATATTGGAGAAGAAACCATCTATGAACAGATTAAACATTTTTCCGAATGCGGGCAATGCTTACATTATTTAAGAATCCATTGGCAAACGGAGACCCATTTTTCTGGAGATCATCATTTCGGAATGAGAGATGATTTTGGATCACTTCATCCACTGCTATTTCGATTTACACAATATGCTCGCGAATCAGAATTAGAATACCTGTTCAGAGAGAGCGTCAGCCATTTCGAAATAAAAGGGTTTGAACACTTTATTCATAGGAATGGTCATGAGTTGTATCGCTGTTTTTCTAGGTTTCTTCAGGATATGGAAAACAAAGAGCCGGCACTTATCAAAGATTATGAATACTGGCATCAATATCGTAAAAGATCTGACCGACAATTCCCGGTTCGGCATGCTCATTCAAGGGATGATGACGGCCATCCAATCTCCTCCAACGAATCGCTTAATGATGCAGCAAACAGACTAGCGGATTCAGTAATCATTTTTTATGATAGGAAAATGCATGGTGGGAAGGACATCAATCCGAATGTTTCATTTCTGTTATCAAAGATCATAACCACATCAGATAACCTTCCCCAAGTACTGGAGTTCTTAGAATGGTTCCATGAACGGGATCCAGAATTACGAATTCAAGGTAATATTCCAGCAACAGAAATTGCAAATTTAGCCCTCCAGTTTTGTGATGAAAAAGGGTACACAAATGGTCTATCGTTTTCTAAAGAGACGCAAAAATGGCTCAGTGGGAAAGGATCATCTGATATTATCCGTAGGATTACCCGGTACCTGAAACTTGACAAAAAGGATATTCCTGATGGAACAGATATCACACCCAATAATCCATTGGACAGATATGGATCTGTCAGATATCATGCCCTTTTTCTCTTCTTGTCTTCAGGGGACTTCCCCTCGTTCATCAATAAATACTGGCGGGATCTGCATTACCTCACATGGGATTATCTCGATATTTACTACAGCCAGAATGATTTGGAGAATCGGGTAAGCGGACATAAAATTGTTAATGACTTTAAAAATGCAAACCTGCGCGTGGAATCAATCCCAGCAATTTTTCTCTGGGAAAAAAATCTCGAAGATGGTATTGCGATTCCGCTACTGGGACTGACTCATGATCAGATATATGATGTCGTGGAAAAAATCGTCAATTCAATTAAAGAAGGACATCTCTTTAATGAGATTGCAACTAGTGGCAATGACCGTGTAATGACCTTACAGAGCCAGAACAGACCAGGAGTTAACGTTCACAATGTTGGAACATTTCAGATAAACCAAGGAGAGATCAGCACGATGTATATAAATAATGGACAGGTTGGGGCGATGGGAGACCATGCAATTGCACTACACAACACATTCATTCAGGATGCACGAAAGACCCTGTTGGAAGTCAAACTGAATGAACAGGATCTCACTATACTCAATACGCTTGCGACTCAAATGGCAACTCATCCAATCGAAAACCTTGACACCGCTGAAAAACTTGAAGGGGCAACACATCTGGCAAAGATCGTGAAGAACGTAAAAGCTGGGGAAAATGCCGAAGAACCTCTATCAGATTGGAAAAAATGGGTGGCAAAGCTAGGTAACCGATCAATTACTGTTCTCTCAATTTTGGCATCGATAGTAACATTTACCCCGGCAGTTATGAAACTTCTTGGGTTGCCAAATCCCATGTAAATTTTTTTTAAATTGCGTTTTAGGCATGCTCATTTTGGTAATAATTGAGGCTGTTGTATAACACCCCCGGCCACCATATAAAACCAATCGAAAGTGCGGAGCACGGAACTCCCGTCTCTAGATCAAGGAATAAGGCACGGGAGGAGCGAAGCGGGAGGCGGGTCGTGGCCGCAGTGGCCCGAACGAGCGCCGCCACGGGGTGCGAAGGTAACGAGACGCATCAGCGGCGAGTCCGAGCCCCACGTGCGTCGCGCGAGTGAGTCACTGAACGTCTTCGTTTTTGCGTCAACAGCGACGAACACGATGCGGAGCATGGTGTGAGGAGCGAGTTGGACAGCAAGCCCCGCCGCGAGCCTGCGAGCAAGGGGGTGCGTCTTCGTCTGCCCGATCAACCGAAGAGAAACAGCGAGGTGATGTGAGCGAAACGGGCGCGAGCCCGTGGAGACGAACATGACTGAGCGTTATCATTTCATTTGCCATACAGTACAGTACTAAAGCCAGCCTATACTGATCTTACAGCCAATGAACTAAGTTTCTTGTCTGCATAAGGTTAGTAATTCAGTTTTTAAGTTTCCTGCAATATTTTTTGATTCATTCGTTAAATATTCAGAACTTATGACGTTATCCAGAATCTCGAAAGCGTTTTCCAGTTTTCTGACATCTTTTTTAAGAATTGAAATTTTTTCATCATTACTTGCTACGTCACGATATAAATCGATAATTTCTTTTCCAACAATGATAGTTTCTTCCGAACTGTGGGATAAATTGTAACAATTAAACAACAAATTCTTGGTTCTTGCAAGATTATGCCATTCCCCCTTTTGTGTTCTGATTATCTGAATTTGGGATAAAAGTTGTATTGCCTTATCGATGTTTTTTGCATTATTTGTATAGAGCTCAGCGAGACGGAAATCAAATTCTAATCTGTCCTCCAAGGGAGGATTGTCAACCAGTTTTGACAATATTTCTGACCCGTCGGTAAAGCATTTTTCAGCGGATCTGAATGTTTCTTCTTTTTCTGAATCGTTCACAAATTTGAGTTTGTTAGAATAACATAATCCGAGGTTTCGATAATTCTGATATAATCCTCGATTATTTGCCAAGGCTTTTCTTCGATCTATTGCTTTGTTGAACTTATCTATTGCAGAATTCAATTTACTAATATCATTCCCGTAGTGACTCTGAAGAAATAATCCCCAGGCATTTAGCGATTCTGCAGCTCCATCGACATCCCCAATTTTTTCTTTAATAGCGACACTTTTTTCAAATAAAGGTTCGCACTTGGGCCAAAATTCCTTACCTGATCTCATGTAAGTCAGACCGAGTATGTTCAGGTACCGAGAATGGAATGATGATGTCTCTTCATCAGGATCATTCTCAATTTTCATGATATATTCCCTAAAAAGAGGCGCTTCTAATATCTCGCGTGCGCTTAAGAAATCCTCCATCGCTCTTCTCTTAAAATTTGCAACCGCGAGTGTCGATTCATACGCCTTGAGATAATTACGATCATTTTTAAAAATTTCAGCTGCATTTGAATAGTATTCGATAACTTTTCTCTCCGCTTTTTTTCCAACTTTTTTGTCGAAAATTCTTCCTAGACCTAATTTAACGTCTCCAAGTTTTGGATCGGTTAAGGTAGCTGTGCATTCTGCCATTTCAAATAATTTTATTGAATTATTTTTTGAATTGACATGCGGAGATTCTTCCCAGAGTCGTCCTAAAAAGATCATCTTTGATATAGCATCAATAGAATCACAAAATTGTGAGAACTCAGGAAGTGCTGATGAGACTGTCTTTGAAATGGAGCCTGCCTTTCCTGAAGAAATTGGAGGTCTAACCACATCCTTAATAAATTGACTTGAGTCTCCGGTTATTATTTCAAACGTTTTTCTTGACGATAGAAAACGGTTGACATTTTTGGTTTCATTTTCTTGGTTTTCGTTTTGAGTTAGATTTTCAATTGAGGTTTTTCGTTCATTCAATGGTCCATTTCTAAATTTAAACCAATGAACTTCACCCTGCCCCTCAGTTCTTATCATGATTGGGAAAATACTAAAGTCATCTAAACAGCTGTAACCCATGAAAATTAAATCAAAATTGCTTAAGAAATGTTTCAAAACGGCGGTTTTATTCGTATCAAATTGCTTTCCAACATGATTCACGGTGACCAAAAAAGAAGAATATCTGGCTTCGTTGAAACCATCTAGTAGACCGGTTCCACGCTAAAGCAAAGATCTATAAGAATCGTTGCTCCTTGTGTATGTGACCAAACAAAACCCAAGGAGCAGAGATAGTGTCAA